>Ga0137333_1000060_pt1 | contig 25367 bp, 23 predicted proteins | sample EasRivERMLT231_2_FD_102286 | JGI IMG/M metagenome (GOLD analysis project Ga0137333, IMG submission 102286) | Soil microbial communities from meander-bound floodplain in the East River, Colorado, USA - East River MetaG ERMLT231_2 | ecosystem: Environmental > Terrestrial > Soil > Floodplain ... | reverse complement strand
CCCGGACCCACGCCAACTTTGACGGCGTCCACTCCAGCATCGATCAATCTTTTTGTGCCATCTGCTGAAGCAACATTCCCGCCGATGATCTGCGCCTTCGGGAAATGTCTGCGAATATTTTGGATCATCTCGATCTCAAGATGCGAATCACCATGCGCGATATCCACCACGATGCAATCTGCGCCCGCCTGTAATGCGGCTTCCACGCGGCGCACTTCCTTATCGCGCACACCGACCGCCGCGCCCACCATTAAACGTCCGCGCGAGTCTTTGGTTGCGTTGGGAAATTGCGTGATCTTCATAATATCCTTCAACGTGACCAGCCCCACCACGCGACCATTCGCATCCACCAACGGCAGTTTCTCGATGCGGTTCTCGTGCAATAACTTCTCGGCATCCTTCAAGGAAATTTCAGGCGAAGCCGTCACAACTTTCTTTTGCATCACATCACTTACCGGTTTGGCATCGTTATTTTCGAATAGCAAATCACGCGTAGTAACAATGCCCACTAACGTATTGCCGCCGTTCAAGATCAAGATCCCGCCTGTGCCGGTTTCATCCATCAACTTTTTCAGATCGCCCACCGTGTGCGCCACTGTCATCGTGATCGGGTTATCCACGATAAACGACTCAGCCTTCTTCACACGCTGGATATGCCGCGCCTGTTCATCGATCGACAAGAACCGGTGGACAATTCCGATCCCGCCTTCGCGGGCCATCGCGATCGCCATTTCACTTTCGGTCACTACATCCATGTTCGCAGAGACAATGGGAATCTGCAATGTGATCTGATTCGTCAGCCGGGTTTGCGTCGAGATCATGCGCCGCGAATCCACATCGGAATATTGCGGCACGAGCAATACATCATCATACGTTAGGGCAGTTTCTTGCAAAATTTTCATGGGAACTCCTGTTCACTAAAATCAAACCGCCCGAATTATAATGCTTGAGCCCATCTTTGCATGTGGATGAAGAACACCCTTCACTTGGTGGTTGAGTAGGGCGACAGCCCGTACACTTGCACCGCACGCAAGTGCAGGTGTCGAAACCCAACTTTTGAGTTGCTCTTTTCAAAACCGGTTTGGTCGGACACTGAGGCATAAACCGTACTGCGACATTTATGTCGCGGTACAAAAAATCAGCTGAGAAAATGCCCAATAGACAGAAGCAATGACCAGCTGGAAAATGAAGCGTGATGTCGCCAGGAAAATGTTTGGGTGTTGGAATTAAAAAAGTCAACCCTGCTGGTTGAGTAGTCCCGTGTTCGTCGGGACGTATCGAAACCAGCACGTAACCAGAATACAAAAAGTTGGAATCAAACCTGGTGGTCTCGATACGGGCTCCGCCCACTCGACCACCAAAGAATAGAGGAATCATGACAGTAACAGCAGTGATCGGGTCGCAATGGGGTGATGAGGGCAAAGGCAAAGTGGTTGATTATCTCGCCGAGCGCGTGGATTATGTGGCACGCTTCAACGGCGGGAATAACGCCGGGCATACGGTCATCAATGAATTTGGGACTTTCAAGATCCACCTGGTGCCATCGGGAATCTTTGCACAGAACACAACGGGGCTGATCGGCGGCGGTGTGGTCATTGATCCGCAAGTGTTGCTCGATGAAATTGACATGCTCAACAAAGCTGGTGTAAATGTGGATGGGCGTTTGTGGGTCTCGCCGCGTTCGCACATCATCATGCCGTATCATAAGATTTTAGATGGTTTGTACGAAGAAGCCAAAGGTGCAGGCGCCACCGGGACAACCCGTCGCGGCATTGGACCTGTGTTCGCGGATAAGGTCAGCTACAACGGCATTCGCTGGACGGATTTTGCAAGCGATGCTTTTGAGTCACGTTTGAAGATGCAATTGGAATTGAAGAATAAGATTATCGTCGCGTTGGGTGGAGATGCTTTGAAGTACGACGAAGTGCGCGATACGTATCGTGGATATTACGAACGCGTGAAGCCGTACCTGCGCGAGTTGTTTGGTTTGGTGCAAGACGGACTCAAAGCGAACAAACATTTTCTACTCGAACAAGCCATGGGCACATTTTTAGATACCGATTGGGGCACATATCCATTCGTAACTGCATCAACGACAATACCTTCCGCCGCTTCTGCCGGACTTGGTATCCCACCACGCTACATCACCAACGTGGTCGGCGTGACAAAGGCGTACACTACGCGCGTTGGCGCGGGACCGCTACCCACTGAAATTCTTGATCGGCATAGCACGGCGTATGAGCAATTCGGTGAGGTCGCTGCTACAACGGGACGCATCCGCCGCGTGGGTTGGCTGGATTTGGAGATCGTGAAGACCGCCGTCGCGCTAAGCGGCGTCACCGAATTATGTGTGACAAAACTCGATGTATTGAGCGACCTCGAAGAACTTCAAGTCTGTGTTGGTTATAAGCAAGATGGGAAAGATGTTGGCTACACGGATGTAGACGCGTATGGGTTGGATAAAGTGGAACTCGTTTATCAAAAGGTCAAAGGCTGGAAGGAAGACATCAGCAAGGTTAGGTCGTTTGATGAATTGCCTGCGAACGCCCAGAGTTATATCAAGATGATCGAAGACGCAACAGGTGTCCCAGTGAAGTGGATCGGTGTCGGTCCTGAGCGAGATGCGACGATCAGAAGATAAATAAAAATCGGCAGTCACTTCACTGTGACTGCCGATTTTTATTACAGCACTTCTTTACTTCAACCCAAACGAAGCATTGATCTCAGCGCGGACGGAGATCTGCCCTGCGCTGAGCGGACCATCATCCAATGTTGGAGCTTCGCCTCCTGATGGGGCTGCATTTTGCACGACATTTTGCGTCATCAGGTTTTGATTGGAGTTGTAACCATAATAACCATACCATCGCCAGCCTCCATTATAAAAACTAGACCAGGTGTTTTCATTGATGGTCAGAACACAACCGACACTTGACCCGGCAGCGCTCGAAAGCGCATCCGCTTTTTCTCTGGCGGCTTTCATAGCCAGTTCGCGCGCCTGGTCGCGATATTTCCGCAGTTCACTGGTGTAAAACTGGACATCCACGACCTGATTGGCGCCTGCCTGAAAGGCAGCAACAATGGCGTCATTGGACTTACTTACATCACGCATCGTGATCTCGACAATGTTATAGATGCGATAGCCTTTGATATGGAGCGAGTCATAATCCTCGTACAGTGGTTCGATGGTGTACCAGTCGCTGGCAATGTCCTGCGCTTCGATGCCCTGCGATTTCAGCGCCCTGACAACCTGATTGATGGTCGCAGAATTCTTTGCTTGTGCATCCTTTGCAGACCTGCCGTTGGATTGCACCCCCAATTTGATGAGGGCACGGTCAGGTGTCACATTGACAACTGCCACCCCATTGACTTGGATGGAACGAGACGAGTCGCATGCGACGGTTTGGGGGTCGGGGGTTACTTCAACGGTGGGTGTTGGTGCCGCAGCGTGGACATTGAAATTTTGCAAGCCAACACTGAGAAGGATGAAAATTAACGTACAGGCGAGAATGGTATTGACGACGGTGGAAAATTGTTTCATGGGAAGCTCCTATTGTGCAAGTGGTATCTTGCTCAATATCTTATTCCCGCAGCATGTCAGGGCTGTGTCAGGTTTTAGGCAGTTCGGGATTATTTCGCTCTGTCGAGGGCTTAGCCCTCGACAGAGCTTTGAACCTTCGGCAACCAAAACGTGATGGTTGTCCCCTCGCCTTCCATGCTGTGTGCAGAAATTTTCCCGCCGTGGGCAGTGACCAGTGCGCGCGCAATCGCAAGCCCCAGACCTGTGCCGCCGCTGATTCGGTCACGGGATGTCTCGACGCGGTAAAAGCGATCAAAGATAAACGGCAGGTTCTTAGCAGGAATACCCTTTCCTTGATCGCCGACCGAACATTCAAATCCATCGTCTTTTGGTTTGATAGTGACAGTGACGATTGAGTGTTCCGGCGAATGGCGAATGGCATTATCCAGAAGGTTATCCAGGATTTGGGAGAGGCGGTCTGGGTCAGCTGAGACAGGATTCGAATCTCCAACTACTTTCAGTTCCACTTGCTGACGTGCAGCCAGGCGACTCATATTTTCACAACGCATACGTGCCAGCTCAGTCAAATCCAGGTTTTGAATATTCAATTGAAGTGCACCTGCGTCTGCACGGGTTAATACAAGTAATTCATTGACCAAGCGAATCAGGCGATCCGTTTCGCGCATCATGGAGGTCAATAGCGAACCGCGTCCTTCGAGGTCGTCAAGCGCTCCATCTTCGAGAGTCTCAATTGTGCCTTTGATGACTGTCAGCGGAGTCCGCAGTTCGTGAGTGACATCGGCGATAAATGCTTTTTTTGCTTCGTCAGATTGGCGCAGGCTTTCGGTCATCTCGTTGAAAGTTTCGCTGACGCTGTGAAGTTCGGAGATATCACTATTCGTGGGCACTTTCTGTTTGAGGTCACCTTTTGAAATAGCAACTGCCGCTTCGGCTAACACTTCCAGCGGAGTAGTGATCTTGCGCGCCAATACACTACCCGCCATGCCCGCAAGCAAGATGGCAACCAAAATAGCATCGAGCAATTGCAAAATTATGTTTACCGGCAATCCACCTGAAGGCAAGGGCGTGGCGATATAAACAATGCCTGTGATCTCGCCAGTGGAACGCTGCGCGTGAACGGGCGCAGCGGCGTAAAGCACTTGTTGATTTCGAACAACTCGTCGAGTTGCGGTGGCAGGAATCCCTTTCAGCGCCGATTCAATTTCGGGGCGTTGAAGCAACTCTTCGGGTGGAATTGAAGCGTCCAGTTCCGCAAGAGGCAGTTGAATCAATTCATCCGACAAAGGTAACCCAACAACGACTGCGCCGCTGTCGCCGATCAAACGCGTGTGAATACCAGGCAATATATTCGAGGTTTGTAGATAAGGTTCGGCGGGTTGAATTGGGAGCATTGAATCTCCCAGACCTGCCGCGATGAGTCTTGCCTGCGCTAAAAGATTTTCACGTTGGGTATCCATATAAAGCTTGCTGACTGCCAGCCAGGCAAGCGCGCCCGCCAGCGACATGCCCAGCAGCAGCACGATGAGATAATTCAGGGAAAGGCGCGTGCGAATAGTTTGCATGTCAGTTGACCCGATAGCCCAGCCCGCGCACCGATTCGATGCAATCGGCTTCGGGAGCAACAGCGCGGAGTTTGGCACGCAGACGTTTGACCGCGCTATCCACGGCGCGCGTATCGCCGACATATTCATAGCCCCAGGCTTGTTCCAGCAAGCGTTCGCGCGTCAGGACTCGCCCAGGGTTGATCAGCAGACGATGGAGCAAATCAAACTCGAGGCGGGTCAACTCGATGGCTGTTTCGCTGACAGCAACGGAACGTCGCTCGACATCCATCAACAAATTTCCGGGTCCACGCAACAATGTGGCTGATTCGGCTTGTTCATCTTTCTGTTCGCCTGACGCGCGGCGCAAGACGGCTTTGATGCGCGCCATCAACTCGCGCACACTGAACGGCTTGGTGACGTAATCATCCGCGCCGATCTCAAGCCCGAGCACGCGGTCAAGTTCCTCACCGCGCGCTGTGATCATAATAATGGGCACTGCACTAGACTTGCGAAGTTCGCGGCAAACATCCAGACCATCCACTTCGGGGATCATTAAATCCAGCAAGATAAGGTCAGGCTTATATTCGCGGGCCAGACGCAGCGCCTCACGCCCATCTGCCGCAGCCCGTACATCGTACAGGGCTTTGCGGAGGTTGTAGGCAATCAGATCAGTAACGGACGGTTCATCATCTACCACGAGAATGCGGTGTGTCATATGCCGTAGCATATCATTAATTTGTGGCAGGATTGTGTCAACACCACTGATGATCTGACTTCATTTTACATAAGGTTGTGAAATCAAAAGGTAGGTTCTGAAATAGATGCGACGATACGAAGATAGTAATACAGGGGAGTATAATTATCAGTAAGGAGCGAGCCATGACGATATTGCTTGAAATACCTGATTCGGTCGCACGTGCCCTGCGGTTACCGCCCGCTGAACAACGCCATCAATTAAAGGTTGAATTGGCGTTGAGCCTGTATGCGCAAGGCATCCTTTCGTTTGGAAAAGCAAGAGAGCTAGCGGACATGAGCAAACTGGAGTTTGGTCTTTTGCTTGGCAAGCGCAATCTGCCGCGCCACTACACCAATGAAGACTTGCAGGATGACCTTGCTTATGGCAGTGGTAAGTAATACTTCACCCATTCTTGCTCTCTCTGCAATCGATCATCTTGATCTTTTGCGGAAACAGTTTGACGAGGTTCTAATTCCTGAAGCGGTTTTAGCCGAACTCAAAACGGATACAGATTTTCGAGGCACTCAGGTTATTCGTCAGGCGATCAATGAAGGCTTGCTCAAGGTCAAAAGCATTCAAAATACCCGCCTAGCACAAGCTCTTGCAATGGAAATCGATTACGGGGAAGCTGAAGCGATTGCTCTCGCTTTGGAAACACAATCCCCGATAATTCTTCTCGATGAGTACGATGGGCGTGCAAAGGCGCGTGCGTTAGGATTGCGTCCTATTGGGGTTTTAGGCGTTTTATTGCGCGCGAAAAAAGATGGAGATATCGATTCTCTAAAATCAATTATCACGGCTTTGCAAAACGATGTAGGGTTCTTTGTATCGGAAGAATTGTTCATGGCAATTTTGAAGCAAGCAGGGGAAGTAAAGTAAATCCTTTTCCTGTGAAGTGGATCAGGGTGGGTCCTGAGCACGATGCGACGATTAGAAGGTAGCAAAGAAGTGACAGTCACCTTTAAGGTGACTGTCACTTAACCATCGAGTTGAGAAAAATCCCAAGGAGTACAACATGAACGAGAAACTAACCAAAGAACTCGAAATCCAAACGCAGAACTTTACACCATTGATCACTGAGTATTGCCGCTTTGAAAGTGTCGCCGCGCAAAAGCGGATGATGCCAGAGACAGCCAACTGGGTGGAAAAGCTTCTCAAAGAGACTGGTTTTGAAACTCGTCAACTGGAAGTGGAAGGCGCGCCCAATTATGTGTATGGGCATATCAAAGGTAAAAGCGATTTCACATTATTGTTGTACAACCATTACGACGTTCAGCCTGAAACACCGATCGAGTTATGGGAAAGCTTTCCCTTTGAAGTGACAGAGAAAGATGGCAAGCTGGTGGCACGTGGCATCTGTGACAACAAAGCCGAATTGATCTCGCGCATCTGCGCCATCCGCGCCATTCAGGCGGCGCAGGGCGAACTCCCGATCAACATCAAGTGGATCATCGAGGGCGAAGAGGAGATTGGCAGTGTCCACTTCGATGCGATGACGAAGCAATACGGCGATCTGTTGAAAGCCGATGGCACCTTATGGGAAGGTGGCGGCTTCAACGAGAAAGGACAAGCCGCCCTGGCATTAGGCTTCCGTGGCATGTTGTATGTGGAATATAGTGTGGAGACTATGAAGGTCGATGCACATTCGGGCGGTGCACACGCCCTCCCAAGCGCAGCCTGGCGCTTGGTGAAGGCACTGTCAAGCCTCAAAGATGAAAACGGACGGATCCTCATCCCTGGCTTTTATGATGATGTCCGCGAGCCGACTGAGATGGAGAAACAAGCCTCGCGCGACAATGCAGATCCTGAGCAGGAAACCCGAACGAAGGAAATGTACGGCATCGCTTCATTCCTCCACGACCGCAGCGGCTATGATCTGGAGTTATCTGTCTATGAGCCAACTGCCAATATCGCCGTATTTCTATCGGGTTACACCGAGCCGGGTGTGAAAACCGTGTTACCAGCCAAAGCCATGGCAAAAATGGATTTTCGTCTCGTGCCGAATCAACGTCCCGATGATATTCTGGAAAAGTTGCAGGCGCACCTCAAGGCACAAGGCTTTGACGATGTGCAGGTCAAGAAATTGGGCAACGGCGACCCAGTCGTCACACCCATCGAAGGTCCGTTCGTGCAACGGATGACTCAAATCTGCCAGGCATTTACTGAACAAGAACCTGAAGTAATTCCACTCGTCGGCGGGACGTTGCCCTTACTCGGCGCGATGAAGAATAATGTGGGCGTGTTGGGAATTTCCACTTCAGGCAACCCGGCGTATTACGGCAGTGGCGCGCATGCACCGAATGAACATATCCGCGTGAGTGATATTCCCCGGGCGATCCAGTTCAATGTGTTTATGTTTACCGAGTTGGGAGCGATGTAGGCAAGGTTGCGCCCTCGTGAAGTGGATTGGTAGGTCCTGAAAGGGATGAAACGATAAGAAAGTAAAATTCCTACAAATTTCCTATACCCGACCAAACGATCAAGCCCAGATAAGTGCTATACTGTTAATTGTCAACTTAAATCGTCTGGAAAGGCTTTTCAGACAAAACCCTATTTCTCACGGAGGCTAAAATGAACTTTCTAGTATGGATCATCTTCGGAGCGCTCGCTGGCTGGATCGCGAGCATGGTGATGGGGAAAAACAAACAAATGGGCGCTATTGCCAACATCGTGGTTGGCATCATTGGCGCATGGCTTGGGAGCTGGCTCATGGGTCTCTTCGGCGCGCAGGGCGTCACCGGCTTCAACCTTCAGAGCATAGTAGTTGCGATCGTCGGTGCTGTTGTCCTGCTCTTCGTAGTTGGCTTAGTTCGCCGCTGATAAATTGAACAAACAAAGTAAAAGTCCCCGTCAACATGGCGGGGACTTTTACTTACTAATGATTCTCTACTCTCCCCACACAATACATACAGAATTATAAAGACGCATGGTTATAATAGACCCCATGCCCAAACTTCTCCTCCTCACTTCTGAAATAGACGAATACCGCCAACGCCTCGCCCAAGCCAACCTGGCGAACCTGGAGTTTACCGATCAGCCCGCCGAGTGTGACATTGTCCTTGGCGAGCCGCGCTTGATCCGGGACAAAATACCGCATCTCTCTACCGTGAAGTGGATCCAGTCCATGTATGCGGGGGTCGAAGCTTTGATGGATTCCTCCCTACGCCGCGACTATGTCCTTACCAACGCCCGTGGCGTGTTTGGCGAGTTGATGTCTGAATATGTATTTGGCTATTTGCTGGCCCATGAAAAGAAGATCTTCGAACGACGACAGGTACAACTAACAAATAAATGGGACCGCTTTGAATCAGGCTGGTTACGCAGCAAGACCATCGGACTGCTGGGCGTGGGTTCTATCGGCGCACATCTGGCAGGCACAGCCAAACACTTCGGCATGAGGGTTCATGGTTTCACAAGGAGCAGTGAGACAAGTAATAACGTGGATAAATATTTCCACCCTCTCGAATCCGACAGCTCGCTGTCGGTGCGGAACCAAGGTTCCGCACTCCAGAGTTTCGCAGCAGGCGTGGATTATCTTGTGGTCGTGCTTCCCAGAACCGAAGGCACAAACCAGATCGTGAATACCGAACTACTGAATGCCTTACCGAAACACGCCATCCTCATCAACGTTGGTCGCGGAAACGCTGTAGACGAACCTGCTCTGGTAGATGCACTAAATACTGGGAAAATCGCCGGTGCGGTGTTGGATGTCACTGCGCAAGAACCACTTCCTCAAGACCATCCCTTTTGGAAGACACTGAATCTGTTATTGACGTTTCATACCTCCGCGGTCAGTTACCCCGATGACATCACAAGATTGTTCATTGAGAATTATCAACTCTATATCGCAGGCAAACCGTTGAAGTATCAAGTAGATTTTGAGAGAGGCTACTAAAGTCATGCCCCCCACCCTACAAGACATCCAACGAGCCGCAGAACGCATCAAACCGTACGCGCATCACACACCGGTATTGACCAATGAAAGTTTGAATCAACGTGTCAATGTACAGGTGTATTTGAAGTGCGAGAACTTGCAAAAGGTTGGCGCATTCAAATTTCGCGGGGCGTGTAATGCGGTCTACTCATTGAACGACGAGGAAGCTGCACGCGGTGTCTGCACACACTCATCGGGAAATCATGCCCAGGCGTTAGCGCTCGCAGCACGAATGCGCGGCATCCCAGCGTATATTGTGATGCCGAATAACGCGCCGTCTGTAAAGAAGAATGCAGTGGCAGGGTATGGCGGTCAGATCACGTTTTGTGAACCAACGCTTGAGGCAAGAGAAAGCACCTTGGAAAGAATCAGGCTCGATACGGGCGCGAACATGGTTCATCCGTATAACGATGGACGTGTCATCGCAGGTCAAGGAACTGCCGCGCTCGAGCTATTGGCGCAAGTCCCGGATTTGGATGTCATTATCACACCTGTCGGCGGCGGCGGATTGTTGAGCGGCACGGCTATCGCTGCGACAGAAATCAAAAAGGGCATCCGTGTAATTGCCAGTGAACCCGAAATGGCAGACGATGCCTATCGTTCGATAAAAGAAGGAAAAATTATTCCATCGGTCAATCCAAAGACGATCGCTGATGGATTGCTCACTTCGCTGGGCACACTAACCTACCCGATCATTCGTGAGCGTGTTGAACAGATCGTCACAGTGAGCGAACAAAGCATTATCGACTCGATGAAGTTTATTTGGGAACGGGCAAAGATCGTGATCGAGCCATCCGCCGCCGTGGCAGTAGGCGTGCTGTGGGAAAAGAAAATCGATTTGAGCGGGTTGAAAGTGGGTGTAATATTAAGCGGCGGCAACGTGGATCTGGAAAAGCTACCCTGGTAATTTCGAAAGGACAGACCATGAACGACGAAACTCCTCTCGACGAAAAACTTCCGTATCATACCCGGCCCATGTATTTCCCCAATGGTGCCAGCGTGGAGGAATTCATCATCCCCGATGAAGACCGGGAACTGGTGCTGGAACAGATCTATCCGTTCTCGCCGATCCCCAAGTTGACCGATGTGATGTACGACATCCACGCTGATAAAAAATTCATGGTCAAAGATTTTCGGGTGACATGGGAACACGGCATGAATTATCTGGTCAGCCCGTATTACCCTGAAAGCGGCGGGACGGTGATAGACTGGTGGGATGAAAACTGGAATGAGGATGACTCTGATGAAGAACTCGAAGACGATTTGGGGGATGATTTTGATTTCAACACCACGGATGATGATCTGCCGTTTTAAGTCAAATAGCATACCCATATGGGCACACGAGCTATTTGATTCCAGAGTCACTGAATGAAATCTGTGGCGATCATCGGTGCGGGACCAGCGGGGTTGATGGCAGCTGAGGTGTTGAGTCAAAGCGGTGTGCAAGTAGATATGTATGATTCCATGCCATCGGTGGGACGCAAGTTTCTAATGGCGGGTAAGAGTGGCTTGAATCTGACGCACTCAGAACCGTTCGAGCAATTTATGGGTCGCTATGGTTCACGCCGCAAATGGATAGAGCCGATGCTTGAGGAATTTGGCGCAGACGAGTTGCGTACCTGGGCACAGGGGCTTGGCATCGAAACTTTCGTAGGCACATCGGGACGTGTGTTTCCGGTGAGCATGAAGGCAAGTCCGTTGTTACGGGCGTGGTTGAAGAGATTGCAGGATCATGGCGTGACGATCCATACTCGTCACAGATGGGTTGGGTGGAGTGAGGACCAAGCGGTACATTTTGAAACAGAACAAGGCGAAAAAGCTATCAAAGCAGATGCGGTCATTTTGGCGTTGGGCGGTGGTAGTTGGCGCAAACTCGGCTCGGATGGCGCGTGGGTTGACTGGCTGGAACAGGCTGGGGTGAAGGTTGAAGCGTTGAAGTCAGCCAATTGCGGATTCGATGTGGCGTGGTCAGAATTTTTCAAAGAGAAATATCAGGGTCAGCCGCTGAAGTCGGTTGTGTTGTCATTTGGAGCGTTTCGTCAGCAGGGAGAATTTGTGGTGACAAAACATGGCGTGGAAGGTAGTTTGATCTACGCCTGTTCTGCACTGCTACGAGATGCGATTGCAGCACGCGGCACAACAAATATTCAGCTTGACCTTGCGCCTCATCTAACTCGCGAAGACGTGGTGTCGAAACTTTCAAAGCCGCGCGGCTCAAAGACGATGGCAAGCCATCTCGAAAAGACCGTTGGCATCAAGGGCGTGAAGGCAGGTTTATTGCGTGAGTTTGTATCGAAAGATGACTTTGGAAATATGGAGAAATTGTCTGACGCGATAAAGGCTTTATCTATTCCGCTGGTTGCACCACGTCCGATAGATGAAGCCATCAGCAGTGCGGGTGGCGTACTCTTCGAAGAACTCGATGATCACTTAATGTTGAAGAAAATCCCCGGCGTATTTTGCGCAGGTGAGATGTTGGATTGGGAAGCGCCGACGGGGGGCTATTTACTCACAGCCTGTTTCGCCAGCGGACGTGTAGCGGGACGAGGCGCGTTGAGATGGGTTAGTAATTTGTAAATGGGGATTTTTAATTAGCCAACGATGGCTCATGCAAAATAAATTCTTACTCCGCTGATCTGCACCGATCTATTTAATCCGCACAGGTTGTGTCCTATATCAGCATAACTTCTACGATCTCGCCCGCGCTTAAGCCTGTCGCATCGGGATGAATACGCAAGAGTCCATCGGCGGAGGCGAGCGTAAATATTAAGTTGCTCTTTCCAAAGATAGGATGTGCTTCATATATGCCCTTCGTCTCCGCTCCGCTCCGCTCAGGGCGAAGTAACTTCACAGGTATCCAATCTTCGCGACCAGCTTGTGATGGCAGGTTGACAGTCAATCGTGCAAGCACGGTTGCTTTTGGTTTGGGCAATACTCCTAATAATTTTTCGATGACCGGCACGACGAACAAATATCCATTTACCAACGCGCTCACGGGGTTGCCGGGTAATCCAATTACGGCTTTGCCGTTGCACACTCCTAAAATTGTTGGCTTACCGGGTCGCGTATTGATTCCGTGAACTAATACGCCAGGCTCTCCCAACCAACGGATAACATCGGCGGTCATATCGCGCGTAGATGCGGATGAGCCAGCGGTGATGACCACCACGTCACATTCGGATAGCGCCCGCGCCGCCGCATCTTTCAAAGCCTGAAGCTGGTCGCTGATGATTCCATAGCGATTTGCCACGCCTCCACTTTTTTCGACGAGCGCACCCAGGGTGTACGAGTTGATGTCACGCACTTGCCCCGGTCGTGGAGATTGACTCGGGTCGATGACTTCATCGCCAGTGGAAATTAGTCCAACGAGAATTTTCTTCGCTACTTTTACAGATGTGATGCCTAACGCAAGCAATCCACCGAGTTCAGCAGGGCGAATCAGAGTCCCTTTGGATAAGACAGTTTGACCCTGCGCAACATCCTCCCCAATACGGATGAGGTTCTCACCATCGGCAACGGCGCGGAAGATTTCGATTTCTGTTTGTGGTTGTGTAGGGGCGAGGTCATCTCGCCCCGGGCGGGGGGACCCCGCCCCTACAATTTGTTGTGTATATTCCAACATCACCACCGCATCCGCCCCATTCGGCAGCATGCCGCCGGTATGGATCAATGCACATTGACCGGCACCGATCTCAAATGCAGGTGTATCTCCCATGGGCACCTCGCCGACGAGAGTCAAATACGCGGGTAATGAGTCGGTCGCGCCAAAGGTATCACCCGCGCGGACAGCGTAACCGTCTACAGTGGTGCGTTGGAAATCAGGCAGTGGATGCGGCGCAATGATGTCTTCCGCGAGGACGCGATCTAAAGAGGCGGAAACGTCGATTGATTCAGAATCAGTTATCGGCTGACGCGAAGCGAGATGCGAGAGCAACAAGTCCCGCGCTGCATCTGGAGGGAGGAGAGTCAAAAATTCGGGCATTGGTCAAGTATACAAGTAGACAGGTAAACCGGGAAACAAGTTTGTTAGCGAGTCCAGAATGTGAATGTCAAAAAGTAGACGGTGAGACCAAAGACACCCAGGGCTGTGGCGTTGAGGAGCAGCCAGTTTGGCTTTGTGCCAAGGGCGATGTTGCGGAGTTGGTAGATCTGATAAAGGGCAAACGGAAAGGTGAGAAAAGCGGGCGCAAGCAAATTGAGTGAGATGTTGACAGCAGGCATGGCAAGCATAAAAATATAAGCGAACAACACAAAGATGTGATGAAGCGGCACAACACGTTCCCAACCGAGGCGCGTGAGGAAGGTCACGCGTTGATATTTCTGGTCCTGCGCAAAGGCTTGGAACTCGAGCACGATGAAAAAGGAAAACGCCAAAAACGTGAGTGGCAGTGTGAGCGCTAAAAAAGGATGTGTTGTTCCAGTTTGAAGCGTAAAAGCGAGGGATGGATAAACGTACGCTAATTGCACAGCCAGCAGAAATTCACCGAAACCGCGATTGGCAAGCCTGAATGGCGGCGTGGCGTTGATAATAATCAGAATGATGGAGAAAAGTAGAAAGAAAAAAGATGAAGCTGGGAGATGATTGGTGTTGTAGAGAATGTAAGCAATCACCGCGATTGAGGCAAGAGCCGCCATCGAAATATAAAGGGCATTGTTGCGCAGGGTGATCTTATCAGCACGGGTTTCGTTTTCGAGAAGCGGCTCATTATGCGGACGATAGACTTCAGGCAGGAGATTCATCGCGATTTGCAGGAGGAGAATCATCACAAGACCCAGCCAGAACGAATCCGCGCGGAAAGGTTCGCCGAGGTAATCGGCAAGGCTCGCGCCGAAGAAACAGGTCAGCGCGGCGAGGAAGAGGTGAAGAGGACGAATGAGTTTTAGCAATGTACGATCATGAATGCCATAAATCTTCAATTTCGAAAAAGATATTCTTTCTGGGGACTCGATCTGCTTTCAAAGTTGCACGAATCATAAATGGTATTGAAGCCAGTGTGAAGGCGAACCCCATCCACCAAAAAGGATACGAAAGCAAATTTAATATGAACAAAAATACAAAACTACTAAAAAGACAAAATTGAGAAATCACAAATTGCCGCGCTTTTTTGCCTTTCATGATGAGGTTCCAGCGCTTATCCAAGGATTGAGTTCTTGCATTACCGGTAACGATGTAATTCACAACAGGAATTACCCCGGCTAAGATCATCCAAATAGCCCAGAAACCCAAACACAGATAACCAAATAGCAGAACTTTATCTTGTAATAAAACGGTCATTATGACGGACCCTTATAAATTCTTCCAATCTCTCTACTGCCTGCGGAAGGGTTTGCCGAGGTAATCGGCGAGGCTCGCGCCGAAGGCATAGGTCAGCGCGGCGAGGAGGAGAAAGATAAAAATCAGCAGACTAATAATTGGCTAGCACTTCCACATGCGCGCAAGCGGCAGAAATTGTCACAGGGAGATTATAGCCTCCTCCATGGACTGATAACACAGGGCAGGATACTTTATAAGAAAAATCTAATAAGAGCTTGGTTAAAATTTCAAAATCACTATTGGTCCAATCTGTTATTTCATTACCTTGATCATCCTTATGGGAATCGTATCCTGAAAAGACAAGAATCAAATCAGGTAACCAAGGAACTTTTTGAAACGACCTCGAAAATGCATCTATGCTTTCTTCTGCCCGATAAAATATTCCGCCCCAATCAGCTTGACTTATGAAATCATCATTGAAGGTCTTTGCCAAGACCGGTATGTTTTGATGTCCCAAAAGCTCGCCCGTTTTTGTAGTGCCATATCGCAAGCCAGAAGCCAGTCCCATATACAAATCCGCAGCACTATGAATGCTGATGCAATGTACTGTCGAGTCGTTTGCAAATATTGACTGCGTGCCATCTCCATGATGAATATCCCAATCAACAATCAAAACTTTTCTATACCCTTGTTGTTGAGCATACCGGGCTGCAGCCGCTGATGGATTCAAAATACAGTAACCATGCCCCCAGTCTGCGTAGGCATGATGTCCGCCAAGGGAAAAACAATATGCCCGATGAATATTACCCAACTTCATCTGATCAACAGCTTGCAACATTCCACCTAAACCAAATAAATGACCAGGCAAACAAAACTCTAGACCTTTACATTCAATACTTAATTTTGGGCGTTGCTCCAAGCTTTCACCCGATGCCATTACTAGTAATTTATGAATGTATGATTCTGTATGAACCGTAAGGTAGTCAGAGTAGCCTGCGCTTCGGATTTCAAGCGAATTATATTCGCCCAATTTATTTTTTAATTCTTTGCGCACAGAATTAAAATATGGATAGGAATGCCCTGCAAATTCAATTTCATCCACAGGGCGAGACGTTAACGCTGTTTCATCATGCAAGTAAGTTGCAAATTTTATTGTCACGTTTTTATTTCAAGTAAGCTTCCAGGCGCTCCACCGCCTGCGGAAGATTCTTGCGCCCCAGCCCAATGCGGAAGTGATTTTGGGAATCATCGTACATCGTTCCGGGCAAGAGCAGAACGCCAGCCTTTCGTACGAGGTCATCACAGAAGTCTTCGACATCGCCTTTTAGGAGTTTGGCAAACCCCATGGAACCCGCGGCGGGGCGGACCCATTCGAACAGGTCGGGGTGCTTGGTAAAGAGTTCATCAATGATTTCGAGATTGCTTTTGATAATACCAAGATTACGGGCAATGAGTTTCTGTCGATTCCGCAAAGCGACTTCAGCGAGGAATTCACTCGGAGCAGAATTGCAGATCGTCGTGTAATCCTTGAGCGATGCCATGCTTTGATAGATCTTTTTGTTCTTCGTAGCGATCCATCCAATCCGCAAACCGGCGAGTCCATACGTTTTGGAGGTGACACCCAAAGAAACGGCGTGTTCGCCCATATCACAGCCAGCAGGGAGAAGTTGTTCGGGATCGTATTCTGATTCTCGATAGACTTCATCGCAGAAGAGAATTAAATTATTTTCTTGCGCAAAACGGTTGACTGCTTTAAAATCCGCATGGGACATGAGATAGCCGGTTGGGTTGTGGGGTGTATTGAGAATGATGGCTTTGGTATTTAATTGAATCAAATCTTTCAATTCGTTCACATCTAAAGCCCAGCCGTTTTCTTCGCGTGCTGGCCACGCACAAGTCTCACAGCCGATGGATATTGCAACTTCACTTAGAGATTGGTAATGCGGCATATGCACGATGACATGATCGTTCTTTTTCAAAACTGCATGCATGAAAAGATAGATCGCCTCTTCCGCCCCGGTGTGGACGAGAATCTCCTCAGGTTGAATCGTCTCGTAAATATTGGCAATTTCTCTGCGCAAGGCAGGATGTCCCTGTGATTCGGTGTAGCCAAGCCAGGTGTGTTGAAATTTTTCGGCAGAACCTGGCTCCAACGCAAGCAAGTCCGCGATGGACATGGCTTCACAGTCTGAGGAGCAGAGCAGATATTCAGTATTAAATTCGTATTTGGCGAAGTAGCGTTCGAGTTTGAAGTGAGGGAGATTCATTTTTTAACCACGAAGGGCACAAAGATCACTAAGGTTTGTCAGCTGGCACAACAAGAAGACTCTCCTTGGTTATTCCTTCGTGTACTTCGTGTCCTTTGTGTTTAAGGTTTCAAAACTTTCTTCATATCACGATAATGGGTCTGATTGTGGATATACAACATCTTGATCATCTCACGGATCGAAGTCATACCCAAAAAAGGATGCCTGCCTTGTTTTTCCAAATCCAATTCAGACAAAGATAAAGTCCATGCAATCGAATCGGCGCGGACAGCTTTATATTGTTCAAGTAAATCCTGCGGGGAAAGGTCTTTGGTTTTTTGCTGTTGGGAGGCGTTGTAGCGGTCGATCGAAAAATCATCCGGCGAACCGGCGTCGCCTAAACGAATTTTCTCAAAGAGTCGCACCAGTCCACGCTCGGAGGTGACGAAATGCGAAAGCACATTACGCAGCGTCCAGGTTTCGCCTTCGGTGTAGACCTCCGCCTGCCATTGATTATCCTTAAGACCAGCAAAGAGTGTAGTAAATTTATCGCCTTCGGTTCTGAGCTTATCTGCAAGTTCGTCGAGTTCGGACATGAGATTCTCCTATAAAGTGCGCTTCGACTGCGCTCACCCATCGGTTCGCTCCGCTCAGCGCGAGTTATATTAGGGAATAACCCCCATCCACGACAATAGTTTGCCCGGTGATGTACTCATTCTTCAATAAAAATTCTAGTGCGGATGTAATTTCTTCGGTTCGTGCTGGACGTTTGAGCGGCACCCGTCCGATCAGCCTTTCCCACTCTTCAGCCGGGACAATGTCTGATTGCAAGACAAAGCCGGGGGCAATAGAATTGACACGAATCTTCGGCGCCAACGCGCGGGCGAGAATCTTGGTTAACGATTCGAGCGCGGCTTTGCTGACGGTATACGACGGATAACGACTCCACGCTTTTTGTGCACCTACGTCCGTGATATTGATGATGGAACCGCCGTCCGTCATTTTTTTGGAGGCTTCCTGTGCCAACAGAAATGGCGCTCGCAGATTTAAATCCAGTGCTGTATCCCAATTCTCAATGGATAATACATTCACATTTCCGCTGGGCATGAAGGCGGCAGAATTCACCAACACGTTAAGGGATTGGAGATTGGATATTAGAGAATTGATTTCGTCCGGTTGGGTTAAGTCGGCTTGGGCGAGGACAACGCTTCTCTTTAGCGATTCAATTTCCGCCTGAGTCTGAAGCGCAGCGTCATCCGCAGAATGGTAATGGAGGACGATATCGTATCCGAGGCGGGCAAGCGTTAACGCGAAGGATTTTCCAAGTCTGTGTGCCGCGCCGGTGACAAGGGCAAGAGGAGTCATGGCACTATTATAAGCTCAGTACGGGGCTTAGCCCCGCACTGAGCGATGAGTTATTTACGGAAGAAGTTCGAGACAAAGAACCAAATGTTGGCGGGACGCTCCGCCAGACGACGCATGAAGTATGGATACCAGTGCGTGCCGAAGGGCACATACACGCGGACGGGATAACCCTCTTTTGCTAATTGATCTTGCAGGTCACGGCGGATGCCGTAGAGCATTTGAAATTCAATGGCATTCTTGGGTAAGCCGACTTTTTCAGCGTGCTTCTTCGCGAAGTCAATGCGTTTATCATCGTGAGAGGCAATGGCAGGGATCGGCGGAATGCGTCCGTCGTCGCTGAGCGTATTGGATTCGATTTTTAGAGCGCCATCGATGAGAATTTTTGTCAGCAAGTCATAGTTCGCATCGACATCAGCTTTTTTCGGATAAGCCTTATCAGCAGGCTCCATATACGCGCCTTTGACAAGTCGGAAGCGCGTTCCGATCTCAAGCAAACCGCGCACATCCGCTTCAGCACGATACAAATAGGACTGTGCTGCCATACCAACCTGCCGGGTTGTGAAACCGCGTTCCAACATAGCTTTGTAGATCAAGATCGTGACGTCGGTGTAAGGCGTATCTTCAATATCGATGCGCACGAAGTTGCCATGCTTCCTTGCCTGTTCGAGAATACGCACCAAATTCTGACGACACGTTTCTTCGTCCAAGCCCATACCAATTTGAGTTAACTTAATGGAGACGTTGGCTTTAACCCCTGCCTTATCTATTTCGTTTAAAACATCGATGATGGCATCGGTCGCGGCGTTCGCTTCTTCTGTTGTTGATGTATGTTCCCCCAATTGATCGAGCGTTGCATTGATGCCCTTCGCATTCAGTTCGCGGACTACGCGAATCGCATCTTGTATGTTTTCCCCTGCTATGAACCGGGAAGCTGCCTTCCACGCAAAACTCCAACTCGTTACCAGCTTCTGTGCCCAGCCGGCTTTGGACAGATAGATCAAAAATGAACGTAGCATGTTCCCATCCTGCAATGGAGTTCAACAGAGGTTTCCCGCTGTTGGAACGCAACTGGAAAGCGTTGCTTTCTAAAATATTCTAGCACAAACACAAAAAATGAGTGTGTTATACTTTTTTGTGATATTTGTCATGTTTTCGGAGGCAGAGTGAGGAATCGCCGTTCCATTCCAATTTTACGCGGTATCTCTATCGCGATTTTGACCATAGCCCTGGTGCTGACCGTGATCGCACTCATCGGATATAGCCGCCAGCGCAATAATTATCCCAGCGGTATGACCATCGGAGGCGTGGCAGTCGGCGGCGTGGATCCGCAGACGGCATCACAGCGTGTACTACAAGTCTATTCTTCGCCGGTGGAGTTACACTACGGCGAAGCGACCATTCAGATCGAACCATCCGTGGTTGGTTTTGAATTGGATCTTGACAGTATGATCGCCGCCGCGGACCTCGGTCGTACTGGTGGTGCCTTTTGGGGCGGGTTCTGGGATTATCTGTGGAATCGCGATCCAGATCCAGTTGATATTCCATTGGTGGCGACCATTGCTGAAGAGCGTTTGGTTGCTTATCTTCAAAACGAGATCGCAGCACGTTATGACGAGCCGCCCACACCGGCGCAACCCATTCCAGGTGGTACATCCTTCATGCCTGGCGAATCGGGGACAGTCCTCGATATTGAGCGCGCTGTCCGTTTAATCGAAGAGACTCTGCGTTCCCCCAACAACCGTACAGTTGCGCTTTCCTTTAGTCAGAGTTCTGCCGCCCGGCCCACCATTGGAAATCTTGAGATTCTGCTCAAGCAAATCATCACTACATCCGGTTTCGATGGCGTGATCGGGCTATACATGCTTGATCTGCAAACAGGACAGGAAATTCACTTCGCGCTGAATCAGGGACAGGCGATATCCATTCAACCCGATGTTGCCTTCACTGCTTCCAGCACCATCAAGATTCCGATCCTCATTTCGTATTACATCAAGAATGGCTCCGCGCCCGTGGACGAACAAACCCAAGCCATGATCGTGGAAATGATCCGCAAATCAGATAACAACGCGTCTGACGCGATGATGAATCGCATTGATATCAACACCGGTCCATTGATCGTGACGCAAAACATGAAAACGATCGGGTTGCAGGATACCTTTCTGGCAGGTTTCTTCTCACCAGGTTCCCCCCTCCTGCAAAGATTTACAACACCAGCCAACTCGCGCACCGATGTATTCACCGATCCCGATCTGTATAACCAAACCACCCCCGTGGATATGGGATCGCTCATGGCTGACCTATATCAGTGTGCCACAGCTGGTGGCGGCGCATTGATCGCGGCATTCCCTGAACAGATTACCAGCCAGATCTGCCAGCAGATCATCGCCTATTTGTCAACGGACAAGATCGGGGTGCTCATTGAAGCCGGTGTGCCCGAAGGGACCCAGATCGCTCATAAACACGGTTGGATCACCGGCTCAGACGGGGTCATCCGCAATTTCAGCGACGCCGCCATCGTCTATTCGGCAGGCGGAAATTTCGTCCTGTCCATTTACGCTTATCATCCTGAGCAAATTGTTTTTGATGACGCCAATGTTCTGTTCGCAAACATCGGCGATGCCATTTACAATTTCTATAACCTCCCCACTCAATAACCTGACTTCGTATATGTCATACCCACGGTCACAAATTGCGTTTACCGCTAAAAAAAAACGCAATTTGTGACCGTGACGGGTATAATAAAACTATGAGCGCAGCAATGGGATTGTATCGGCTTCAGCAAGTAGACAGTCAGATCGACGGGATTCAAGCACGCCAGCAAACGATTCGGGAAACGCTTCAAAACGACTTGAAACTGCAGGCGGCAACCCAAGTCTTTTCCGCTGCTGACAGCAGATATAAAGAAGCCTCCCGCGCACTCAAGCAAACCGAAACCGAAGTTGAAAAACAACGCATCAAGATCGAACAAACCGAATCCAGCCTGTATGGCGGGCGCGTACAAAATCCCAAGGAATTACAAGACCTGCAAAAAGATGTTGTCTCACTAAAGAAACATCTTGAAACACTGGAAGAACGTGAACTCGAAGCAATGGTCCTCATCGAAACTGCAGAGAACGAACTACAAACTGCCAAAACGGAACTTGACAAAACACAAGTCAATCTCAACGATCAGTATCGTGACCTCAGCAGAGAAAACGAAACGCTCGATAAAGAACTGGAACGGCTCGAACACGAACGCAACGCCATCCTGAGCGACCTTATAAGTTCAGCAGTGAGCACGTATGAACAAATCCGCAAACAACGCCGCGGCATCGCTGTGACCACCATCAGCGACTCAGCCTGTACAGCCTGCGGCACAACCCTGACTCTCTCACTACAACAAAGCGCACGCTCAGCCACGCAATTATTCACTTGCCCCACCTGCGGACGGATCTTGTATGCCTAGACTTGATGAATTATCTTTTTTCATAGGATTTGCATTCGGCTTATTTGTGTACTGGTTGGCAGGCCGCGTACGTCCACTGCTCGAACAAATGCGCGAGAACGCGAAGGAACAACGCGAAGCCGCGCAAGTCAGACGCACCAGCGGGTTGGAAGATAATCACCGCAGACTCACCTTGCGCCGCGCACAAGGGATGCATCTCGCAGCGTCACTATTCTCACTCGATGAAATTTTGCAGGAACCACGTCTGCTTGCCCCGCCCGTGCAAGTGGAGCCCGGCGTCGCTGGCATTCAGGAAGACGTGATCTCACAGACACTTCCATACATGCCCATGTGGCCCGAACTCGCTTCCACTTATCGCGCACCAACCCTCGAACTGTCGGAAGCCATCGCTGGCGGTTCCAATGTGGTCATCGTTGGCAAAGCGGGTGCAGGAAAAACTGTCGCATTGGCACACCTTGCTTCGTTGGCTGCCAACCTCAAGGTCCAGCTTGATGCGGGCGGAAGCAAAGTGGACGCTGTCCCCTATTTTTATCAAGTCGCCGATCTGCAACTTCCGCACGATGCCACTAAAGATCCACTCAACGTCATTATCAACGCTGCTAGTGAACGCGCGCCCGTGTTCGACCTGGGACGTCTGCCCGGCTTTGTACAACAAACCTTCAAATCGGGAAGTGCGTTGGTGTTGATCGATGGTTTCGATGAACTCGAACCGCAGAGTCAAATGCATGTCACTGAATGGTTCAAGGCACTCACACAAGCCTATCCAAATATTCGTATCGTCACCACGGGTTGCGCCAATCAACTTAACGGCTTGGTAGGGCTTGGTTTCTCGCCGCTCGCATTGATGAGTTGGGACGCCCGCAGAACTGCCCAGTTCATTGAACACTGGGGACAACTTTGGTCGCAGACTGTTGCGCTGGAAGCCTGGTCGCAAACTGGACCTGAACAAGTGGATCCGATCCTGCTGAACACCTGGCTTGGATTTGAAAACGCGTATCTGACGCCCCTTGAGTTGACTCTCAAAGTCTGGGGCGCTTATGCCGGCGACAGCCTGGGTTCCCGTGTGTTGGATGCCATCGCAACCCACATCCGCCGCGTAGCACCAAGCGGCACACCCGTCGCCGCGCTCGAAATGCTCGCCATGCAAGTGGTGCTGACATCTCAGCCGATCTTCGACACAAGCAAAGCTCGTGCCTGGGTTAGACAATACGATATTGTGGATGAAAAACCTGCGGAAGGTGAAGGCGAAGCGCTCAAGACCATCACCTCAGAAAAGATCGCGCTTACAGATTCACAAAAGATCAAACTCAAAAAATCAAAAGCTGGTGACGTACCGTCCACGGGCTTGCTTGGCAAATTAGTGGGAAGTGGCTTATTAATCTCGCACGCGAACAGCAAGATGCGTTTCCTGCATCCTGTCTTGAATGGCTACTTGGCTGGTCAGGCTATTGGCGATCACGAAGCCGATGTTACCCTGGCAGCGCAAGCTGACTGGGACGGCAAGACGGTCGCCATGCATTACCTTGCCGCACGCAGTGATGCATCCGCAGTTGCTGATTACATGCTAAAAGAATCGACGCTCCCGCTTCACAACTATATTTTCACAGTGGCGCGCTGGTTGCGCGATGCACCCAAACAAGCAGCCTGGCGCGCAAAAGTTTTTGCAAGTCTGCTAAGCATCATGCAAGGCGAAGGACAACCCATCAGTCTGCGCGCGCATGCCATGGCTGCTTTCGTGCTCAGTGGTGATCCCGGTGCAGCAACCTTATTCCGTCAGTTATTAAGTTCTCGTTCGTTCGATGTGATTCCGCTTGCAGCTTTAGGCAGTGGCGCAGTGCGCGATTCTAAAGCGATCGAAATGCTCGAAGAGATCATGCAAGCGCCCGTTGGAGCCGTGCGACGCGCGGCGTGTTTGGCGTTGGTTGCGATCGGCACGGATAGATCACTCGAAGCCGTTGCGCGCGCCTTATTGCAAGGCGATGAGGAACTACGCCGCGCCGCCGCTGAAGCGATGGCGAACGACCCCGGCGAAGGCTACGCCATGCTCAAAGAAGGCGCCACACTTGCAGATATTATGCTGCGCCGTGCTGTCGTCCATGGACTAGCACACGTTGGCCAACCCTGGGCAACAGAAATACTTCAACACATGCAAGTGGAAGACGATCAGTGGGCTGTACGCAACCTTGCCAACCAGTATCTTGAACAAATGTCGCACACCGACCCGCGTGTTCCTCATAAGCTCATGGCTCCCTCCGAGGCGCCATGGCTGATCGCGTTTGCCGGCAAAGAAGGCAAAGGTATTCCACGCGGCAGCGCGGCAACCGATATACTGCTCAGCGCATTCAAAAACGGAAGTACTGAGGAACGTCTCGCGGCGTTACCCTATCTCAAACGTGTTGCCAACGAAGGTATCATCGGCGCGCTATACAATGGCATGTACGGTGACGACCTCGAAGTGCGCGAAGCCTCATTCTATGCTTTGGAAGAGATCGGCGCAAACGGTTTCAAGCTTCCGCACCCGAATCAATTTGGCTTAGGCTGATATGCTCATCACAAATGCAAAACTTATCACATGGGAACCGAACAACCAGACCCTCGATGATCATGCGATTTTGATCGAAAATGATCGCATCAAAGAAATCGGCAAATCCAGCGAACTCAAAAAACGTTATCCAGAAATTGAATGGCTGGACGCGCGCGGTCAATACGTGATGCCCGGTAACATCTGCGCGCACACCCATTTTTATGGCGCCTATGCCCGCGGCATGGCGATCCCCGGACCCGCACCCAAAGACTTCCCTGAGATCCTGCAAAAGTTGTGGTGGCCCCTTGATCGGTCGCTTGACGCGGAAAGCATCCAGTATTCGGTGTTGCCTTGTCTCGTCGATGCGATCAAACATGGCACAACCACGCTCATCGACCATCATGCTTCCCCAAACGCCATTGACGGCTCGCTCGACATTATCGCCAAAGAAGTGGGAACAGCCGGTCTGCGCGCAGTCTTGTGTTACGAAGTCACCGACCGTGACGGCGAAGCCAAAATGAAAGCCGGGATTCAGGAAAATGTGCGCTTCATCAAAGCGACGAAAAGCCCGCTGCTTGCCGGGACCTTCGGCCTGCACGCCAGCCTGACACTTTCAGACTCATCCCTAGATTTGTGCCGCCAAGCCGTGCCCGATGATGTCGGTTTCCACGTCCACACCGCGGAACATGAATCAGACGAACAAGACAGCCTGAAAAAAACTGGCGTGCGCGTGGTCGAACGCCTACAAAGACATGGCATCCTCGGACCGAAGACCATCACT
>Ga0137333_1000056_pt1 | contig 25498 bp, 15 predicted proteins | sample EasRivERMLT231_2_FD_102286 | JGI IMG/M metagenome (GOLD analysis project Ga0137333, IMG submission 102286) | Soil microbial communities from meander-bound floodplain in the East River, Colorado, USA - East River MetaG ERMLT231_2 | ecosystem: Environmental > Terrestrial > Soil > Floodplain ... | reverse complement strand
GCAATGCTTGAATCTGCCGTGCCATAGTAGTGTCGCCATCCGGGACAAGCGCATAACCACATGGAAAACACAACTTTATTCACGTCGCCATGAGTTCATAGGGCCCTTGATAGACAAACACCTATTCGTCACTGTGCCTTAGGTAGTGTATCAATAAATTCACTATCTAATATTCTAATGATAAAATTACCGAAGCATACTTTGGCAATTTATGACCCCGCGTCTCCAATCTCCCCCAAGTGGCGGATACAAACACTCCCCAGCCGCAGGATGCGGCTGGGGAGTGTTTGTATTAAGATAAGTTAAATTGCCTCTTTGCGCGTTTGCTGCAATAACTGAATGGGGACAAGAACAAGTACCCGAAAAGTTGAAAGGATTGACCATGTTTGACCCTATTCTTGTCCCATTGGACGGTTCTCAACTGGCCGAGTGTGTGTTACCGCATGCTATTGCCATTGCTCGCCCTTTTGATGCAGAAGTTACATTGCTGCGCATTTTGGAGAAGGTTCAAACGGGCGGGTTTGTACAATCCTTTGATTTACTTAACTGGCAAATCAGGAAAACAAAAGTGGCGCGTTACCTGGAAACTATTCAGGGGCGGCTTCAAACCTCTGGAATTCAGACAAGCACAATGGTTTTGGAAGGATTGGTGGCTGAAGGTATTATAGAGTATGCCCAAAATCAGGGAATGAAATTAATTGTTTTGAGCAGCCATGGGCGCCACGGTCTTACGCAATGGGGAATCAGCAGCATTACACAGAAGATCATGTTAAGCGCACAGGCCTCTCTGTTGATTGTTCGGGCAAACCGACAAAACACCCAGGCTGATGCAGATTCAGAATCCCCGCTCTATCAACGCATCCTGGTGCCCTTGGATGGTTCACAGCGCGCCGAAAATGTTTTACCACTCATCACCCACCTGGCGCATTTTCATAAGTCTCAAGTCCATCTCGTACAAGTGGTGCAAACTCCAGAAATAGTGCGCCAAATGCCCCTGGCACGCGAAGATATTGATCTATCCAACCAAGTTGTAGCACGCAATCGCGAGGAAGCCGGTCATTATCTGGAACAGCTAAAATCGCGTTCGTATCTCGAAGGCAGTGCTGTACAAACTCATCTGATTACAAGTGACAATGCAGCAGTTGCATTACATCAACTAGAAGAACAGGAACATATCGATATGGTCATACTCAATGCGCATGGCTATTCCGGGAATCATCAATGGCCCTATGGCAGCATGGTCCATAATTTCATTATGTACGGCAAAGCCCATCTCTTAATCGTACAAGATCTGCCTGCCAAACAGGAGTCAACGCACTTTGAATTTTCATCAAGAGAACGCGCAGAGCATTAACGTATGCAGACATCCCCACCGGCTATTCTTTCTGAACCAGCCAATCAAGATGCGGACAGTCGGCTGAGAGAATTTGCACACAACTTAGCGAAGTCGCACATAGTCGAAATATCCCGCCCACAAAAAAATGATTTGTTGGGGCGCTTGAAAAGCTGGGAACAGGTTTTGCACAACGCCAATACGATCTTCAAAGCCACGCCAGCAAAAGAAGTAGCTGTTTCGCGTGCAGGCGAATGGATGCTTGATAACTTTTACATCGTCAAACAGACCTTCCGTCAAATTGAAGAGGATCTGCCAGTCGATTTTCTTAACCAGCTACCCAAACTAGCTGGGGTGCAATCACAGCAACAAATGCACTCACGCATTTTTGCACTAGCATGGGAATGGATTGCATATAGTCAAAGCCAGATCGACCTAATTCAAGTCGCCACTTTTGTGCGAGATTATCAGCAGGTTGCATCTCTAAAAACAGGGGAACTTTGGGCGCTGCCAATCATGCTGCGCATCGGGATATTGGAACGGCTCGTATACGCGGTTACCGAATTACTTGGAATGGACGTGCCCACAGGCCTGAGCGAAATTCCGAATCAGTTTACTCCTACGACACTGGCCAATGAGACTATCGTTGCCAATTGTTTTCTCAGCTTGCGTTTGCTCCTCGCCACAAATTGGAAGGATTTCTTTGAACAGATTAGCCGGGTGGAACAAATTCTGCGTAATGACCCAGCTGAGATTTATGCAGATATGGATTTTGACACCCGCAACAAATATCGCAGCGTCATCGAGCAACTCGCACACTACTCAGATTTCACTGAAGAGCAAGTAGCGCTTGCCGCAGTTGAACTCGCGCGTAATGCAGATGGTCATGCTCTCCAAAAGCAAAAGCATGTTGGTTTTTATCTAATTGATGCAGGCCGCACGATGCTCGAAGCCAGTCTGAATTACCAGCCCGGATTAAGCATCCGCATCCGCCGCGCATTGCTTGCATCCCCCACCGCTACATATCTGGGAAGTATCGCCATCCTGACCGTGCTGTTTGTTTTAGGATTACTAGCCTACACAATTTTTTCAGGCGGCACGCTTGCTCAACTTGTCATTACAGGCGCGCTTGGTCTTGGGTTGGCTTTGGAAGCCGCGATTACATTTGTACACTGGAATGTGACCCACGGCATTAAGCCTCAAAGCCTGCCACGCATGGATCTTTCAGCAGGCATTCCGTTGGGCAATCGCACCATGGTGGTCGTCCCAACTCTGCTGGAAAGCGCCGAAGAACTCAATCATCTTTTGCAGGAGTTGGAACTCTATCATCTCTCCAACTCTGATCCCCAACTGACCTATGCCCTGCTGACCGATTTCAGTGATGCGGCAACGGAAAATATGCCAGAGGATGACGAACTGCTTGCGCTGGCGAGTCAGGGTATTGAAAATTTAAATAAAAAGTATTTACAACAAACAGCGCCTTTTTATTTGTTTCACCGCCATCGCCAGTGGAACCCATCCGAAGGAGTTTGGATGGGCTGGGAACGCAAGCGCGGCAAACTGGCGGACTTCAATCGTTTAATACTCAGCCCTGGCGAAACAACACCCTACACAACCCAGATTGGTGATGTAAGGATTCTGGCTGATATCAAGTATGTGATCACACTGGATGCGGATACATCCCTGCCACAGGGCAGTGCCAATCGTTTGATCGCTACACTGGCGCATCCACTTAATCATGCAGAATTTTCAGCAGATGGAAATTCGGTCATCGCTGGTTATACCGTGTTACAGCCGCGCGTGTCCATCAAGCCGACCAGCGCAAACCGTTCGCTCTTTTCACAGATCTTTACTGGAGAGGCAGGCTTCGATCTATACTCCTTTGCAGTGTCGGATGTCTATCAGGATTTATTTGGCGAAGGCAGTTATGTTGGTAAAGGAATTTATGATGTAGCGGCTTTCGAGCGCAGTCTGGCAGGTCAGGTACGCCAGAATACCCTGCTTAGCCACGATCTGTTCGAAGGAATCTATGGACGCGCAGCACTGGTTACGGATGTCATTTTGTATGAGGAATATCCATCGCGCTATCTGGTTTACGCCCGCCGCCTGAGCCGTTGGATTCGTGGTGATTGGCAGCTACTACCCTGGTTGTTCCCTGTTGTTTACACCCAAAACGGGTTGGCTCGTAACCGCTTATCCACGATCGACCTCTGGAAAATTTTCGACAACATAAGGCGCAGCCTCGTGCCGCCCACATTGCTGATTCTGCTCATTGCAGGTTGGCTGTTCTTGCCTGGCTCACCCCTGATATGGACTATGTTGGTGCTACTACCTTCCGTCCTGCCAATTGTGGGTCAAACTATTGAGAATATAACGCACAATTTCGGTCGATTGACACTCAAACAACTTTTCAAGCCAACCTGGCTGCCACTTATACGTTGGACACTCACTGTCATCTTCCTGCCCTACGAGGCCTCGCTGGCACTGAGCGCAATTGTGCTAACGATCGCCCGCTTGCTCATTGTGCGAAAGAATATGCTGCAGTGGAGAACTGCGGCATATCTTGCCCGCTCGTTTCAAAATACCAGAAATAGAACCTGGTTGGAGATGGGAGTCTCCCTGATATTTGTTGTCTTCCTTGGGATTGCCATTTGGATAATTAACGCTTCTGCCCTGTTGGTAGCTGCTCCTCTACTGATCGCCTGGCTTATCTCTCCACAGATTGCCTATATGATCAGCCGGCCTCTGACCCACAGCAACACGCCACTCTCAGATACTCAGCGCAAACAAGTCCACCGTTTGGCGCGGCGTACATGGGCATTTTTCGAGAGGTTCGCCGAACCTGACGACCATTGGCTGCCACCCGATCATTTTCAAGAATCACCGCGTGTCCATGTGGGACATTACACCACTCCCACCAATATCGGTATGTTCCTGGTATCCACGCTATCAGCGTATGATTTGGGCTACATCAGCCTGCTCGAGCTGGCAGCCCGTTTGCGTTCAACCTTTGACAGCATGGACCAATTGGAACATTATCGTGGGCATCTGCTAAACTGGTATGACTCGCAAACACTAACAGCTCTCCCGCCCCGCTACGTCTCCACAGTAGATAGCGGTAATTTAGCAGCCTGCCTCATCACGCTCAAACAGGGCTGTCTTTCTCTGACAGAAGCACCCTTATTGGACAACAAACGCTGGCAGGGCTTTCTCGTCATTCTGGATATTCTGATAGAAATCCTGCAAACGCTGGAAGAAAAAAAGATAAACACTTCCGCTGAAGATACGGTCCCGCTTCCAGCACAGGATATCGAAGCACTGGAACTCAAACTGACCGGTATCTACAAACGCGTCAGTGCCATCCAGAATCAGCCCGAAGCGTGGATAGAGACTCTCGTCTGGCTATCAGGCGAAGGCTGGGAAAAAGTCTCGCGGCGCTTGATAGGAGTGCTGGAGAGTCATCCAAATCTTCGTCCTGAATCCCTGAGCGATCTCCAAATCTATCTCAACTTGATGAACCACCATCTGCAAGATATGCAGCGCAGTCTGGATTTATCAGCGCCCTGGCTCAACCGTTTGAACGCACCACCCGCACAGTTTATACATTTACCTACCTGGCAGGATTTTCGTAACAGCCTGCCGACCGAAATGCCCACATTGAGTCAGGCAGTAGCCGTATATGACGGAATCGAAACTGCGTTGAACCATTTCAAGACACAGCTGCAGGATGAAGCGGAACGTGAGTGGTGTCAAAAATTTAACGATGATCTATTGACTGCATGTGCAACGGTGGAATCTCTGTTGATGAGTCTTCGAGACCTGGCTGAACATGCAAACACTGCTGTGACCCGCATGGATTTTCGCTTTTTATTTAACGAGCGTCGTCAGGTGTTCCACATTGGCTACAATGCCAACGCCGAACGGCTCGACCCAAGTTACTATGATTTGCTGGCATCCGAAGCCCGCATTGCGAGTTTGATCGCGATCGCCAAAGGCGATGTGCCGCAAAGTCATTGGCAGCATCTCGGGCGACCAGTGACCAATGTGAACGGAAATCAGGTATTGCTCTCATGGAGCGGTACGATGTTCGAATATCTTATGCCAACCTTGTTCACAAAAAATTATGCCGGAACATTTCTATCAGACAGTTGTTATGCCGCGCTCGATTCGCAGATACGTTACGGGCAGGAACAGCAAGTACCCTGGGGTACGTCGGAATCAGGCTACTACGCCTTTGATACCAGTCTGAATTATCAATATCGAGCTTTTGGCGTGCCTGAACTCGGCTACAAACGCGAACTACATAATGATCTGGTTATCGCTCCGTACGCATCGTTGATGGGACTCTCCCTACAACCACAGACTGTGCTGGAGAACATGGCACATCTGGAGCAACTGAACATGCTCGGACGTTTTGGCTTTTACGAGGCGCTCGATTACACCAAATCACGCCTGCCTATTGGTCAGGCGCATGCCGCTGTAAAATCTTATATGGCGCATCATCAAGGTATGATCTTAGTGGCGGCCTGTAATTACCTATTGGATGATGTAATGATACAGCGCTTCCATGCCAATGAGCACATTCAGAGTGTGGAATTGCTGCTTCAGGAAAAGATCCCACAAAATCCACCGATCGAATATCCGCATGCCGATGAGCCTGTGGATTTGCCCAAGGTGACAGAACGCCTGGTTATTAGTGAGCCGTGGCGCCTTCCAGTTGACACTCCTATTCCGCATGTCCATGTACTTTCGCAAGGGGATACCAGTGTATTGCTTACCAACACTGGCGGCGGATTTAGTCAGTGGCGTGAGTTTGCCCTGACGCGCTGGCATGCCGATACCACGCTCGACCAGTGGGGTACATGGATCTATGTACAAGACCGTGAAAATGGCACGCTGTGGTCAGCCACCTGCCAACCTGTTGGAGGCGCATCCGAAAACCAGGAAGTATTATTCTATCCACACATGGTTGAGTTCCAGCGTTCGAATCATGGTATTTCCCTGCGTACTGAGGTCACCATCAGCACTGATGGCGTTGAGATCCGACGAGTAAATATTCTGAATGATAGCGATCAACCACGCCGTTTAAAGTTGACCAGTTACGGCGAAGTGGTACTGGCGGCACAGGCAGTTGACCGGCGTCACCCTGCTTTCAATAAACTTTTTATTGCGAGCGAATATCTGCCCAATGAGAATGCCCTCTTGTTCAAGCGTCGCCCGCGCTCTGCAGATGAAAAGCCTGTTGTACTGATCCATGCAATCATCACCGAAGCTGGACGAAAAATAACCGGTGAATATGAAAGTGACCGCGCAAAATTTCTCGGCAGATCACAGACCATGCACCTCCCGCTGCAATTACAACATGCAAACCGCCATCTTGGTACTACAGGTGGCACACTCGACCCCATCCTGTCACTGTCACAAAACATAGACTTGAAGCCTCATGGGAAAACGAGAGTCACATTCCTGACGCTGGCAGCGACCTCACGTGCCGAAGCTCTTGAAAAATTGTCTCATTACAAAACCGGGCAGGCTATCTACCGCGCGTTCAATGACGCCCGCGCTCATAGTGAGCGCGAACTGATCGAACAGGGCATAAATGCATATGCTGTTGAAAACATCCAACATCTTTTATCTGCACTGCTCTATCCAGTAGGGACTCTGCGAGCCAAGCCGCATATTTTGGCCCAAAACGTAAAGGGACAATCCGGCTTGTGGGCTTTCGGCATTTCTGGTGATTTCCCCATTTTGCTGCTCCGTATCCGCGATGGCGAATCACCGTTATTAGATGAAGCCCTGCAAGCCTTCGCGTACTGGCGCAGTCGGCCTATCACAGTTAATCTAATTATCTTGAACGATCAAGATACAGGCTATGCCCTTGACCTGCATAACGCCATTCATCGAAAGCTACGCTTGATGGGCGCCGAGGGTTCGCTCAATCAACGTGATGGAATTTTCATATTACGTACCGATCAACTTCAGCCTGCGGATAAGATCTTATTTGAAACGGTAGCAGGTGTTATTTTGGATGAAAAAGACGGGACGCTGGCTGAACATGCCCAACGCCTCACACTCCAGCCGACACGCCTGCCAAATTTCACGCCTTCACTCCACACGACAACTGATCCAGAACCGACACCTTCGCTTACTCTGCCAACTGGTCTGCAAATGGAAAACGGCCTCGGCGGATTTAGCCACGATGGTCGGGAATATGTTATCCATCTCAAAGCGGGTCAACATACGCCGCATCCATGGGTGAATGTGATCGCCAATTCACAGTTTGGATTTTTAGTTTCTGAAACGGGTTTTGGTTGCACATGGGCAGAGAATAGCGGCGAGAATCGCCTGACGCCCTGGCGCAACGACCCGGTCACTGACATGCCCGGCGAAGCACTCTACGTGCGCGACGAAGAAACCGGATCAGTCTGGTCACCAACGCCTATGCCAGCTGGCGCAGATACCGCGCATGTAATTCGGCATGGAGCAGGCTATTCGATCTTTGAGAGTCAGAGTCACGGTTTGAACCAGAACCTGCGTCTGTTTGCGGCGCCCGATGCGCCAATGAAGATTGTTCATCTACGTTTACAAAATCTATGGGATCGTCCACGCCGCATCACAGTTACGCATTACGCTGAATGGGTGCTTGGTACAACGCGAGATACGCATCAAGCGCATGTCATGCCAGAGTTCGACCCTGATAAAAATGCCCTGCTCGCCACCAATCGCTTTAATAGCGAGTTTGGAGAACGTGTGGCATTTCTGGCTTCCAATAAAAGACCACATAACCTAACCACTGACCGCACAGAGTTTTTAGGGCGCGCGGGAAATATGCGCGCGCCAGCTGCGCTTGGACGCATCGGGCTGGAGAGCTTAGTGAATGCCGGGCTGGATCCGTGTGCGGCAATCCAACTCCATGTAGACCTCGCGCCGGGTGAAGTCGAGGAAGTCTTTTTCTTCATGGGTGAGGGGAAAGATCGGGATGAAAGTCTTAAGCTGATCGAACAGATGCAGGCACAAGCCGATGGCGTGAGCGCGTCGAAAGATCAGGTTGAAGCGCTATGGCAATCAGTCCAAGATCAATGGGATGAAATCCTAAACACCATCACGGTTGAAACACCTGACCCGGGCATGAACTTAATGCTCAATCGCTGGCTCTTGTATCAAACACTATCCTGCCGCGTATGGGGGCGCACCGCCCTATATCAATCGAGCGGAGCGTTTGGATTCCGCGATCAACTTCAGGATGTGATGGCATTGTTGCATTCGCGCCCAGACATTGCACGTGCACAGATAGTAGAAGCGGCACGGCGTCAATTCGAGTCCGGAGATGTGCTTCATTGGTGGCATCCACCTGCAGGGCGTGGGGTGCGTACCCGTTTTTCAGATGATCTGCTCTGGCTGCCATATGTCACTGCCGAATATGTTGCTGCGACGGGCGATACATCCATCTTGAATGAAAGTCTGCCGTTCCTGGTGGGCGAAGAGCTCAAGCCTGATGAAATGGAACACTACGCCCAGTTTGAAACAATGGACAAAACTTTTTCCCTTTATGAACACTGCCGTCGGGCGTTGGAAAAAGCCGCAACAAGAGGCGCACATGGCTTGCCTTTGATGGGTGCAGGTGACTGGAACGATGGGATGAACCGGGTGGGCATGTATGGCCGCGGCGAAAGTATCTGGCTGGGCTGGTTCCTGCACAACACGCTCAAGCGCTTCGCATCGCTGGCTGCGTTGATGAGGGATGACCCCGCGCCATACCTTCAACAAGCTGACGAATTATCACAGGCGCTCGAAGCCCATACCTGGGATGGTGACTGGTATCTGCGCGCTTTCTATGACGATGGCTCGCGGTTGGGTTCGCGCGAAAATATTGAATGTCAGATCGATTCGATTGCACAATCATGGGCGGTTCTATCAGGTGCAGGAGATTCATCACGGGCAATGCAAGCAATGGAATCGGTCGATCAAATGTTGGTAAAGCCAGCTGAGCAAATGATCTTGCTGTTCACCCCGCCTTTCGATAAGTCGGCACGTGACCCTGGTTATATCAAAGGCTATTTGCCAGGTGTGCGCGAAAACGGCGGACAGTACACCCATGCCGCCATTTGGACTGCATGGGCTTTTGCCAAACTTGGCAAGGGCGAGCGGGCTATGGAATTGTTCCGCATGTTGAATCCCATCAACCACGCCGATACACTTGAGAAAATGATGAGTTACAAAGTGGAACCTTATGTCATTGCCGCCGATATATACAGCGTATCTCCGCATATTGGCAGAGGCGGCTGGACCTGGTATACCGGTTCATCTGGCTGGATGTATCGTCTTGGTATGGAAGCCATCTTAGGTATTAACAGAGTGGGCAATTCGCTCATCATTACCCCATGTATTCCCCGTGATTGGACAGGATTTAAAGTGGATTACTGTTTTGGGAGCAGCCATTACAAGATCAGCGTGGAAAATCCAAATAGAGTTAATCAAGGTACAAAGCAGATCGCAGTAGATGGGAAAATCTTGCCGGGTAACTTGATCCAACTTGTAGATGATGGGCAGCAACATAACGTACATGTTTTGATGGAATGAATTTATTTTCTACTACAGTGCTGAACAGAGACAGGATAGCACTTGTTGATGGTGTTGATTCAACCAGTTTTTGAACAGATCAAGCCAGTGGGTATTATGTATTGGTATCATTAAACGGTTAAACAGACGCCCCCGAAATTAATTAATTTCGGGGGCGTCTTAATGTACTCTTTCAATTGATCTTGGCTAGCGAACGATCACGGCATCCAATGAACCGCGATTGACGGCGGCACTGGTAACCTTGAAAACCAACTTAAGTGTGTGATTACCGTAAGCCAGTTGACCTGGGTAATCCCAGCGGCTTTGATAGGTGGTTGTTGCCAGTTTTTCGTTAAGTGTACCCACTAGAGCTCCATCCACGTACACATCCAATTTACTGAAGGTCACACCGCCTTTGTAAATAATGCTGAATGACTGACCGGTGAAAGCAAGTGTTGCAGTGGCACCATTCTTGGTGGTTTCGTTATAGGAGCCTTTATAGGCCTTTGAGGTGGACACCGTCGCCCAGCCGGAAGAGTAGACAAGGGAACTGCTCTTATCATCAAGCGTTATCGCTGGCGCCGAAGTCGGTGGGGCAGGTGTATTGATCAATGTAGCAGTGGGACTCGGCAAGATTATTTGTGTGGGTGTGGAAGTCGGCAGGACTGGAGTCGCTGATTGGATCAACGCTGAGAGTGCGTTCAGAGAAGTATTGTCCCACTTCTGCATGGGTTTGATATGGGTGTTCTCGGCAATTTCATTCCAACTGATGAAGCCCCAGCCATCGGGGTTGGAACCTATATTCCCATTCCACAAGGCGCGGATCGTATCGCCGTTGCGACGCGGAACGCAGGTGATTCCGCCTGTAAGAAGACTGGAATTGTATCCGGGAGTGATCGGAGCATACCAACGTTTGCCGGCGGCATGTACTTTATCCGCCATTTCCTTGATTTGACCAAATGAGGCTGGGTTGCCATGTGGATCCTGGCTTGACCAATAGTATGTGATCGCATCGAATAGGGCGAGACGCGCAACCGTCAAAGTTGCACGGGCTTCATCCCCAACCAGGAAGATACGGTCACGGACTGCACTACTTATTTTGATCAAGTCAGCATCACTGTATTTGCGCGAACCCGTGAAGGTAACGACAGGTTTGCCATCCATTCTCTCCCAGGCAGGTTCCTGACTGAACTCTTTATACAGGAAATTCAAGTCGTTGATGATTGCATCCGCCGACTGCATGGATGCGGCTTTATAGGAGACCCAATTTGTGAAACCGCCCACGCGAGCGGAAGCTGCAAATGCCTCAGCCAGCCTGGGAGTATAGGTAACGCTGGTGCGAGTCTGTGATGCAGTTCCGTCGCCAGCCCAGTTCAACCAGAAACCTGAAATGCCAGCATTCTTTGCCGTTCGAATATCAGCTTCGATCACACCCGGGTCATCCTGGCTGGCCAAGGCAGTCGGGACGTCAAGCAGTTGATTGCCGGAGTAATTCGAGACAGCATTGCAGCCATCCACATCGGTTGTCGCTGGCAACGGCAGCGGTGACGCAGTGTAAGGGTAACTTGTTCCCAACTTATTCTGCCAATGATTTGAACTCCACCACAAATAGTAATAAGCATAGACTTTCGGACCTGGTGCAGTAACTTTATTAGACGTGGCTTGTGCACCAGTGTAACCAGCCGCTGTGATAACAAACGCCATTGCTATCACAATGACCCGGTACATGATTCTTTTCACTGTCTGCTCCTTGCTCAAAGTCAAAACTACCGCTGTTTTGACTCGTCGCATTGCTGAACCAGCTTGCGCCTGTTCAGTCTGTGAAAACTTTTAACATCAATGCTGAGGCAGAATCAAAATTGCCCTGTACAGCTCCATACAGCGAGGCGCATTATATAGGGCTGGCAGGCGGTGAGAGCATGACCCTAGTCCTGAGATACCCAATCATTACTGTAAGCCTGATATTTGAGAAAAATAACCTATTTTTGATATGACCCCAGTACTAAAATAGATTAAATTAAATACAACACTCCTTAATTTGAACTGACCTTTTGAAACCCATCTACGAATCCAATGGTATCAAAATTGCTTTGCGTAGTATTTCATCATACACAGATCTCCGAAAGATTGAACATAAGTTTATCCACAATCAAATCCCTTGTCATCAACACCCCACCTAAATAGGTATTGCCGCCGCACAAAAGCTTTATCACTTGCGCGGCATACTGGCATTATTCTCTAACAATTCTGTTCTCCCCCAAGTGGCGGATATGAACATTCCCCAGACGATGGATGCGTCTGGGGAATGTTCGCTGTAATATAAAATCAATTAATTTATAGGTCCGTAAATTATATCTATAACCTATTAATCAGCTTATGAGGTATTTGCCAGAAAGGGATTATGTATAAAAACGATTTACAACAAAAATTTCCGTCATTGGAGATCGGTGAACCAGGAATTTTGGATTCTCGATCTCGAGAACATGAAGTTCATACACAGTTTGCGCTGTCGATGATTATCCCGACAAGGAATGAGGCTGGGAACATAGAGCCTTTGCTGACGAGAATTGATCAAGCCACCCAGGGCACTGCACTTGAAGTCGTATTCGTGGACGATAGCACAGACGACACTGCTGAAGTTATCAGGCGTCTTCAAGATCGTTTTTCATTGAGTATCACGCTGATCACCCGTCCACCCGAAAGACGAAAAAATGGCTTGGGCGGGGCGGTTGTGGAGGGATTTAAAATTGCCCGGGCTCCCTGGGTCTGTGTAATGGATGCTGATTTGCAGCACCCGCCGGAGTTTATCCCCAAGATACTCAAGCACGCCCAGAAGACGGGTTCAGATATCGTTGTGGGCAGTCGCCTTGCGCCAGGTGGGGATGTATCCAGCCTTGGATTCAAAAGAACAATTATTTCGCAAGTTTTTGCGATGACAACGCGCGTCACCTTTCCTCAACGGCTCAGGCATGTAACTGATCCATTAACCGGCTTTTTCATACTTCGGCGCGCTGCTGTCAATCCTGATGAACTTCATCCAGATGGCTTTAAGATCCTGCTGGAGATTCTTGTGAGTCATCCGGACTTGACCGTTTCTGAAATCCCCATTCAATTTGGATATCGAAATGCTGGTGAAAGTAAAGCCTCGCTACAAGAGACAATACGTTTCGTACGCGGACTTTTCCGCTTGCGACTCGCCGGGAATGAAAACTTTATCCGCTTTTTGATGGTAGGGTTTTCCGGCTTGATCGTGAACACTGTGGTACTCGCCGCATTCACGGAATTCGCAGCACTCAACCTTTTGCTATCAGCAGTGCTGGCGACTCAAATTTCCACATTGTGGAATTTTGGATGGACCGAGACCTGGGTATTCCAAAAGCGTATAACGGAACGACCATTGCTTTACCGCCTGGCAAGTTTCATGCTGATCAACAATCTTTTGCTCCTCGTAAGAGGACCCATGCTATCTCTCATGGTGACACAGTTGGGCATCCATTACCTGATCTCCAACCTGGTATCGCTCCTTGCGTTGACGCTCATCCGCTACACAGCAGCTGATCGCTGGATATGGGAAGCCCCACTAAAAGCCCGTGCCTTGCTAAGCCAACCCTTATTGAATTGGAGAACAAAGATGAAGAAGCCTCAAACAAATGCTGCCCTACAGCTCAAGCCTGTGATGGAAATAGCCGAACGCCAGCAGCCGGATCCATTCGTTTATTCATACAACATTCACAATATCCTCCGCGTAGCTTCCATGTTCCGCTTGCCTGAACTTGAATACTTCCGTGTCCCAACCTTGTTGGCAGAAGCAGATATTCGCCTACGGCTCGAACGCCGGCGCAAGGATCGCCGCAGAAATAACGATCGGATACAGGTTCATGACGAGCATCGCCAGCCTGCTGCTGCTCCAAGGCGTTCCGATGCTGGTATTCACTACGGTGAGACGTTTGGCCGGTTTGGGTTTGAAGTCTCGATTACACATAAAGAAGGTGTGGAAATCGCTGTATCGTCAATTCTTCAACATTCCTTACATGTTCTTTATACCAATGTCATTGAGCCGGTCCTGCGCTGGGCGATGGTGCGAAAAGGATACGCGCTGGTTCATGCCGCCTGCATTGCAGCAGATGGAAAGGCCGTGCTTATTACCGCCAGGACCGATACGGGAAAAACATCCACCATTCTCCGTGCCGTGGACAATTATGCCTGCTCGTTTCTATCTGATGATATGACGATCGTCAGCCGTGATGGCCGGGTGATGAGTTACCCGAAGCCGCTGACCATTAGTAATCATACGTTGAGCGCGGTTAATGCGAATGCTTCGCTCTCATTCATAGAGCGAATTGCCCTTCAGATCCAAAGCCGTCTGCACTCGAAATCTGGGCGTCATGTGGGCTTGGAACTTAGCAAAACGAATCTGCCGGCGGCAACCATGAACACCATCGTGCAGATGTTGATCCCACCTCCCAAATATATGGTGCATCGTCTGATCCCCAAGGTAACCTATGCCAATTTTGCGAAGTTATCGCATGCTGTCATCATTGAGCGCGGACCTGAGCACGAAGAAGTTCTTCCACACGATCAGGCAGTTAAGGAATTCGTTCGTAATGCCGAGGATGCCTATGGGTTTCCGCCTTACCCAGTCCTGGTAAATTTCATCAGCAAGTGGGAAGAGCAAGATCTGCACCCCATTGAACAGGCGATCGTGGCTGAAGCACTCACAGCGATTCCCACCGTCCGCATTCGCGATTCAAAATTTAACTGGTGGCAGCGCTTACCAGTCGTCGCCAACAACACAGCGACTGCGCCTATGCAGCTCGTTGGGGCAGATGACTAAATCAATTGATCGAGATGATCTGTAAAAACATACAACGCGACCTGAACTGGAGAAAAATTGTCAGTTCAGGCGCATCTTGGATAAGTAGATTGTTTAGATTGTTGGCACCCCGCCTCCAGTTGACGACAGTTATGTTGCTTTCAATTTCGTTTATGGCGACGACTTACAATCTCTCTACGCCCAAGTCGGTTTCTGTCTTCGAAGCGTTGTCTCAGCCTGTTATGACCGCTCAGGCTTCTGTCGACCCCATCCCGGTTTTGGCATATTACTATATCTGGTTCGACGTCAAATCTTGGGATCGGGCAAAGACAGATTACCCGTTACTGGGTCGCTACAGCAGCGACGATGCGGATGTCATGCGTCAGCATATTCAATGGGCGCAAGCGGCCGGGATCGATGGATTCATTGTCAGTTGGAAGGGCACCGAAAAACTGAATCGTCGCCTCGATCAGCTCGTAAAGCTGGCAGATGAGGAAAATTTCAAACTGGCGATCATTTATGAAGGTCTGGATTTTGAGCGCGATCCACTTCCGCCTGAACAAATTGACTCTGATCTGATTTATTTCATCGATCGTTATGCAACTCACCCAGTGTTCGATCTTTTCGGCAAACCGATGGTCATCTGGTCAGGGAGTTGGAAGTTTTCAGCACAGGAAATTCAGAGCGTAGCTGAACCTAAACGAGATCATGTACTGATCCTGGCGTCCGAGAAGAATGTGAAAGGATACCAGCGTCTCGCAGATCTGGTGGATGGCAATGCCTATTATTGGTCATCGGTGAATCCTGCTACTCATCCCGGGTATGCCGAGAAGCTGACAGCAATGGGAGAGGCGGTGCACGATCAGGGTGGTATATGGATTGCGCCAGCCGCAGCCGGTTTTGATGCAAGGCTGGTCGGTGGAACCACTATTGTTGAGAGGCAGGATGGCGAAACCCTGCGGATCGAACTGGACACTGCCTTCCAATCCGCGCCTGACGCCATTGGACTGATCAGTTGGAATGAGTTCAGCGAGAACTCTCACATTGAGCCCAGTCATGCTTTTGGTAATCGCTATTTGCAGGTGCTTACGGAAGTTCGTAGTACACCAACACCAACGATCTATGATTTTGATTCGAGCGGACCAACTGGAATGAGCCTTGGCAACATAGGCCAATTCACTGCTCTGTTTTTCATTAGCGCACTGATAACTGTCAGTCTGCTCATTATTGTTATCCGTACTAATCGGATGAATAAGAGGAAGGTCTAATATGAAAGTTACCAAGCTTATGCGGGATGATCTGTTTCCAAGAGTTGTAATCCATCGCTTGATTTATAAGTGCCATGGACATTAAAAACCTGTTTTCGATCAGTGAGCGGGTCACCCACCGCCCATTACCAAATAATCCAGCTGCCGGGGTATGGAAGAGCTGGGAACGTACGGCTGTCATTCGATTCGCCCGCATTGCATTTGTCATGTGTCTGGCGATCGGTTTGCGGCTTTGGGGGCTAAATCAAATTGGTTTCAATACTGATGAAGCTGTGTATTCAGGTCAGGCCGCTGCAATCGCACAGGCCCCAATCCTCAAGGATATATTTCCTGTCTTTCGGGCGCACCCATTGTTGTTTCAATTTTCCCTGGCATTGTTGTTCAATTTTGGGGTTAGCGATCTGACGGCGCGTTTGCTGGCGGTTGCAATTGGTGTCGCTACAGTGTATGTAGTCTATTGCCTTGGAAGCCTGTTATATGGAGAAGACGCGGGTATTTTGGCGGCGCTGATCATGGCTGTTATGCCATATCATGTAACTGTAACGCGCCAGGTGTTGCTGGATGGACCGATGGTATTGTTTTCTACATTAACCCTATATCTACTGGCGCGCTATGCATTGACCGAACGTCCCGTATGGTTGCATGCGGTCGGCATTGGCATGGGTCTGACTTTCCTTGCCAAAGAGACCGGCATCATTCTCATTGGCGCGGTTTATGCTTTCTTTGCGCTTGCCAGTGAGATCAATGTTCGTATTCGGGATCTGGCACTCTCGCTGGTCTTGATGGTCGCCATGATGTTGCCCTTCCCGCTTTCGCTAATACTTGCTGGAGGCTCAAAGGTTGGCGGGCAATATTTAGTCTGGCAGCTTTTCCGCCGCCCAAATCACACGTGGGATTTTTATCTCACCACTGTCCCAGTTGCGATCGGCATTCTGGTCATTATCATAGCCTTATTGGGGCTTTGGTTATTACGCAAGCAGAACACATGGCGCGAAAAACTGCTCGTTTGGTGGATTCTTGTACCGGTCGTCTTCTTCCAGATATGGCCGACGAAGGGTTTTCAATATCTGCTTCCAATTGCGCCGGCGCTGGCTGTGCTGGCTGGACGAATGCTTACACACTGGTCTGCGATTGAACCCAGCAGCAGATCCAACCACAGCAGGAACAGCGTATGGATCAGTGCGCTGGTTGGAGGAATTATGATACTCAATCTCTTTGCTGTAAGTTGGCAGACGATCCAACCCGGAACCTCTGGCACATTCCTGGCTGGCACCGGCGGTGTTCCCGGTGGACGTGAGGCGGGGCAATGGATCCAACAAAACATTCCGGCGAATGCCACTCTGCTGACTATTGGACCGTCCATGGCAAACATCCTCGAATTTTATGGTTATCGGAAAGCCTATGGTATATCCGTCAGCCCCAACCCACTCCATCGCAATCCGTCCTATGAGCCAATCAACAACCCCAACCTTGTGATTCGCACGAATGACATCCAATATCTGGTATGGGATTCTTATTCTGCCGAACGCTCAGCTTTTTTCTCTGAAAGACTCCTCGCCTTGGCAGCCCGCTTCAATGGCCGGGTCATTCATACCGAATCCGTGTTGGTGACTTCTGAGGATGGAACCCAGATCGCCAAACCTGTGATCGTTATTTATATGGTGCATCCATGATGTTCTTAAAAAAAATTACACCCCTGTTTTTTTTGTTCACTCTTTTGCTTTCAACCTCACATGTTGGAAGCGTTTCTGCCTCGCGTTTTGCAGGCGAGACAAGTACACCGATTGAGCACCTTGTTGTTGTCATGCAACAGAACCACACCTTCGATAATTACTTTGGCACGTACCCGGAAGCCAACGGGATTCCGGCAAATACCTGTTTGGCAGTTTCTTTATCGAATGGACCAGACACCCCTTGCATATCTCCGTTCAACATAGGCTCTTATCCAGTCACTGATTTGAGCCATTCTGCAAGCACTTTTCAAGCACAATACCAAAATGGAAAAATGAATGGTTTTGTTGGCGCATTGAACAAATTGAATCAGGACGGCAAATTGACAATGGCGTACTTTGATGATCGTGATATTCCTTTCTATTGGAATTTAGCAGACCAATATGTTCTCTTTGATAACTATTTTTCTTCAGCGCATACTGGCAGTATTATGAACCGTATGTTTTCCATCACTGGACAATCCGGCGGTGAAGAAAATCGTATTCCTGTGGAGGGTTTCGTAGACATCCCCACGATTTTTGATCGTCTTCAGGAACGCGGTATTTCCTGGAAATATTACATCAGAGACTACAACCCGGAATTTAATTATCGCGCCCTCCGGGAATTGGATTATTTACCACCGCAGATTCAATGGGTACCACTCCTGAGCATGGACCGCTTTCTAGATGACCCGGAACTTTCCAGCCATATCGTGGACTTCAGCGAATATTATACGGACCTGCAAAATGGTACGCTGCCTGCAGTTTCCTATGTGCTGCTTTTGGGAGCTACCGAACATCCGGTCTCTGACCCTCAACTTGGTCAGATCACAACCAGAACAATGATCCAAACGCTTATGCAAAGCGATGTTTGGAAGAGCTCGGCGTTGTTAATCACGTTTGATGATTGGGGAGGCTGGTATGACCATGTATCGCCGCCACAAGTGGATAAATATGGCTATGGTTTTCGAGTCCCTGCCATGCTGGTGAGCGCTTATGCACGCCAGGGTTACATCGATCATACCCAGCTTGACCATACCTCCCTTTTGAAATTTATCGAATCCAATTGGGACATTGAGCCGCTGGCTCAACGGGATGCGCAGGCAAACAATCTCACCTCAGCGTTCGATTTCTCAAGTGCCCCGCGTGATCCGGTCTTTATTTCAGCGCTGCGTGAAGTGCCCGAAGCGCGCCTCGAGCCTCGCCGTGTTGTGATCTACATAGCCTATGGCTCAGCCATGCTCTTCGCATTGATCATTCTTCTCAGGGCCCACAGAAAAGACAACCTTCAGTCTCTTCCTCGCCCCATGGATCTTTCGGAGGAAACCAGACCATCATGATTATTTCACGACGCTTTTTCGTTTTATTTCTGTTGATATTTCTAAGCCTGTTTAAGTTTATAACATTGGCTCAAGCCAGCCCATCCCAGGGCGCACTTCAACCTGTGCAGGCGACCCCGCCGCCGCAGATTAAAGCCGCTAATTTAACACTCGATCCATTAAAGCCGTTTGCTTTGGGTGATCATCCAACGATAGTAGCGCACCTTACCACTCAATTGGGAGATCCCATTCCCAATCAATCCATTATTATTTTTGTGGATGGCAAGCGCAAAGCCAGTGGGCTAACCGATAGCGCTGGCACAGCCTCGATCGTTTTAAAATATAAATTCTCCGCAGGGCAATATCATATTAAGGCGCTTTATGAGGGTGTCTATGTTATGAGCCTCCCAGCTGCGAGCGCTGAAGCTGATATGGTCATACAAACTGCGAAGGCGACGATCCGCACGATCCCGCCCATGGCTGGCATAAATTTCAAGTTTGACGGTCAGACCTACACCTCGGATGAAAATGGTCTTGTCAACTTCGAGGTTAGTGATAGCGGAACCTATGCGCTGGATGTTCTGCCAGTCGACGATGAACTTTTGCCTCCGAATGTCACGATGGAATTCTTGCGTTGGAACGATAATATCTTTACAGCCAGCCGGAAGGTTTATTTTCCGAGGCTTCGTCCTCTGCAGGCCGGCTTTGTCTTCAATTACGCAGTGGATCAGATCTTTTTTGATACGACCGGTGCGTTGGTGGATCCTGCACGTGTTTCATCAATGACCTTCAAAGGGCTGGGACGCTTATATACGTTTGATCGAGCGGGTCCCATCTGGTTGCCAGCCAATCGCTTGACCCGCCGTATTGGTGAGCAATTGGAAAGTCAGGATATCGTGTATTACATTAAGGATATCCAAATTGATGGCGCCAATGTGATCAACAAGAGTCAACAGAGTTTCTATCTAAAGCCTGATGATGTTTGGTCGATCAATGTATTGCTTTATTCGATTCGTTTTTCCTCCCGGGATGCCATGTTTCATTTTCCCATCGGCACCGGTATTGAGTTAACGTACCCAGATGGGCATACCAACAAATTTCTCTTCGACTCGTCAAAGTCTGAAATCGAAATTCCCTCCCTGGCACGTGGTTCCTATAGCGCCACGGTGATCAGCCGCGGAGGCTCGGCGCCGCCCACGCCCATCCACTTATCCCGTGATCAGGACGTGGAACTGCTCGTGCTCAGTTTTCTGGATATGGGCATCATATTTGGTGTGCCGCTCACACTTGCTCTGACGCTCTTCTTTATTGGACGTCCTCGGGTAATTCGCGGGCTACTGCACCCATCCCGATTTAGAGAATTGGTTTACCAAAACACTCGCAAGGATTCAATCACGCCCTAGGGTATGAAGACTTTTGGGGATCGCTGCTCTCGCCATTGAGTTCTGCATTGACATAGGGAATGTTTTGCGGTTTCCCGGCAGATAAAAGGCGTTCTTTCCTGGACCCAACCTGACCCCACATTATTGAGCGTGGTATACCTCTGCTGGCATTTCACAGAAGTTAGAAGGCGCTTGAATGTGGTCGCAACGCTCGTCGGGTATGTGAAAGCGACTCGGTTTTTTGCCTATTTCGCCCAACAAAATGGCTAATAATGTAGTATTATGAATATGAGAACAAATGGGGGTATTGCTGGCAAGCAAATTGAAAGGCCGTTACTCTGATGCAACAGAATCAACCCTATGGGGAAGAGAGCCGGGAGCAAGACAACCCGGCGCTGAGTAAAGTGATCGAGCGGAACATTCGCACGATCATCCATTTGCGCACCAAAGCCGCGCATCAACGTGGAGTACAAGACCGCATTGCCGATGCCATCACCTCCTTTTCAGGGCAGATGATCTTCGTGTATGTGCATATCGTCTGGTTTGGGATTTGGATCCTTTTAAACACAGGACGTTTCGGAGTGCTTATATTCGATCCATTTCCTTACGGGCTCTTAACCATGATCGTATCTCTGGAGGCGATCTTTCTTTCCACCTTTGTGCTGATCAGCCAGAACCGCCTGGGCGAAGAGACCGAACGCCGCGCCGATCTGGACCTGCATATTGGATTGTTGACCGAACATGAATTGACCCGCGTGCTGCAAATGCTGGATGTGATACAAGAAAAACTGGGCATTGTAGATCATGCGAACAGCGATCTGGCAGACCTTGAAATGGAAACCAAACCGGAAGATGTGCTGGCTGAGATCCACCGGCTGCAACAGAAAGAATACAACACAAGGCAAACTGTATGAATAAAAAATTAAGCACCGCAGATCAAGAACAGCAATATCGCATCATTTTTGAAGCCGCCAGCGACGGTATGATCATCAGCGATATCGAGACGGGCCGCATTGTGGATGCCAACCCGGCTGCCATTGCCATGCACGGCTTTACCCGCGAGGAATTCATCGGTTTGCACCTGACAGCATATATCCATCCGGATAGCCAGCGCTTATTCAGCCAGGCTTCCGATACCATACAGTTAAAGGGCGGCTTGCTCGACGTGCCAGCAGTTCATTTGCACAAAGACGGCAACTCCTTCTATGTCGATGTGCGTCGGACCGCCATTCCGTTCCAGGCGCGACCCTGCCTGCTCAGCATCGTTCGGGATGTGACCGAGCGGATCAATGCCGAGCGCCTGCTCCACGAGCGCGTAGAACTCCATACGCGCGAGCAAGCTGCATTATTGGATATCTCCCAAACCCTGGCATCGGCTTTGGAACTCAAGCCGGGTCTGATCCTGGATCAATTGCGGGTGCTGATCGAATATACCCATGCCGAACTGTTCGTGCTCGAAGGCACAGCCATGGTCGCTCTGGCGGTACGTGGATTACAAACACTGGAAGAGACGGTCCCCTTCCGTATCCACTTGAAAGGTGCTGAGACCCTGATGCGGTTGTTCAATCAGCATCAGCCAGACCGCATCGCTGATGTGTGGAGTGCGGACCCATCCGCGCAATTTCTCCGGTCACTGTTGGAGGATCAAGCCGAGCTATTGTTGAAGGGCGTGCGCGCGTGGATGTGGGTGCCCGTGGCAGTCAAGAACCGTGTGATCGGCAGTGTGGGTGTGGCGCATATTGAACCGGGCTACTTCACGGCGCACCATGCCGACCTGGCTCTGACAGTTGCCAATCAAGCCGCGATCACCCTGATCAACGCCGAACTGTATGAACATGCCCAGGCGCTGGCTGCCATGCAGGAACGTCAGCGTCTGGCGCAGAACCTGCACGATGCCGTTAATCAATCGCTTTTCTCTGCTGGTTTGATCGCCGATGTTCTGCCGCGCCTGTGGGACCGGGATCAGGATGAAGCGCGGAAATCGCTGGCTGACCTGCGCCGCCTGACCCGCGCCGCACAAGCGGAAATGCGCGCGCTGTTGGCTGAACTGCGACCTTCCGCCTTAACCGATACAGATCTTGGCGATCTGCTGCATCTGTTGGGGAACGCCCTCTCGGGGCGCATCAATATCCCGGTCGCTGTTACCGTAGCGCAGGAAGTCGTCCTGCCAGCCGAGGTGCAGGTGGCGTTCTACCGTATCTGTCAGGAGGCGCTGAATAATGTCACCAAGCATGCCAAAGCCAGCCAGGTGGAGATCGAGTTGCAGCATGATGACAGCGCTGTCGAATTACGGGTGCGTGACGATGGCTTGGGCTTTGAGGAAGGTCCGGTTCTGGCGGGCCACTACGGCTTAAGTATGATGCGCGAACGCGCTGAGTCCGTTGGAGCAGTGCTGACCATCACGAGTCAGCCTGGTCACGGCACTGAACTCCACATGCATTGGAAGGAGGTCAAATGACAATTACTTCATCCCTGCCGATCCGCGTGATGCTGGTGGATGATCACCCCATGGTGCGCCGCGGGCTGGCAACCATTTTGACGGTGTTTGACGATCTGAAACTGGTGGGGGAGGCTGAGAACGGTGAAGCCGCCGTCAAGCTGTGCGCTAAATTGTTGCCAGATGTGATCCTTATGGATATGTCTTTGCCGGTGATGGATGGGGCGACTGCCACGCACGCCATCCGCCAGCAATTTCCGCAAACCCAAATTCTGGTGTTGACCAGTTTCAAAGAAGGCAAAGTGATCAAGCAGGCGCTTGAAGCTGGCGCGATCGGCTATTTGCTCAAGGATGTTTCGGCGGATGATCTGGTGCGGGCGATCCGCGCTGCCCATACAGGACGCGCCACACTCTCCCCCGCAGCTGCTCAAGCACTGGTTGAGGATGCCAATCTGCCGCCGACGCCGGGTCTCGATCTCACGGAGCGCGAGCGTGAAGTTCTGGTACTGATGATCGAAGGATTGAATAATACGCAGATCGCTGGCAGGCTCACCGTCAGCCCATCCACGATCAAATCGCATGTCAGTAATATCCTTGCCAAGCTAGGGGTTGCCAGCCGCACCGAAGCAGTGACGCTGGCACTGCGTAACGGCATCGTCTCCTGACGATCCACGCCCTCGTTGCAGGGACTCTTGCTCCTGCTCAGCATGTCGCGCTGCATCAGCGGGATTTGAGGATAATAAAGGTGACAGTCACTTTTAAAGTGACTGTCACCTTTGCTCGACGATAGCAATCTCTTCCTCGCTCAACCCATATCATCCCCTTCAAGGGACAATTCATAGACTAACCTATCAATCCTCCCATCCGCCGTAGGCTCGATCTTGCATCCTTGGTGCTTTCCCAAGGGCACGTTTCGCTATTTCCTGCTCCTGCGGCGTGCGTGGACTGCGTTTGTGCAGTTCGAGCATGCGCTCCACGAGCGAGACTAGCTTATTGTGCCGCGCTTTGTTGGGCGTTTTTTGTTGCGCAAGACTCGATGACTGAAAAAAGGCACCATCGCCAATTGGTCTACTGACTTCGATGGCAACTTTCTCTTACCATCTCCCAATACTAATGAAAATAAAAAACAAACCAAAATTGGCGATACTGCTCACGGCGAGAACACCTAAGTCAGGTAATATTTTTCGTTCTCGGCGTCTGTCAGCCAAAATTGCCGACTCGCCAAAAATCAGAGCAGGTACAGCAAGTAAAACTAGGACACTGACACTCATTGCGCCTAATACGCTCAAGGCTAGTAGCCCACCGCATGTAATCCAAACAAGAAATCCCCAACGGGTAGAAAATTGCTGAGGCTCAAGAGCAATCCCGAAAAACCCCAATACACCCAAGAGGGCAATATAGATTAATAAAAGGGCGGGCATAAGCCAAAGGGAAAAGCCAGGTGGACTAGATGTTGTTTGAGATACCCAGATAGAAGCCGCACCCCCAATACACATTATTGCTCCAATACCAGCAAGTATCCATTCAATAGAGCGTTTCATGCCAATACTCCTTTACTCAAAACGTAAGGACAAACTTTCGGGCTATTACAGTTTTACAAAGTGCTGCCCAACTATGGTTTTATCAGCACGATGCTCTAAAACTCGCCTGCGGCGTCTTATACAGCGGTGTGTGCTGTATAACAAACCATGGACAGCATTATACATGTCCACAATCTACGATTCCACAATCTTTATCTCCTCTTCCGTCAACCCATATAACTCATAGACTAACTTATCAATCGCCTTATCCGTGGACTCGATCTCACGTTGCAGGGACTCTTTCCCGACGTTCTTTCGGTGCGGCAACCGTGGACTGTGCTTGTGTAATTCGAGCATAAGCTCCACGAGTGAGACCAGAAGTTGCTGCACGCTGTGTTAGGCGCATTACGCCCTTCAAAAATTCTTTCCTCCAGGCTGGTCTCGTGCTTGCAGAGTGCTGACTTTGAGCCAGCGGAGAAGCACACAGCTTACAATCACTGCGAAAACCAATGGGGCAAGGCTGACAGAAGATAGAACAAGTGCAAGCACAAGACCAAGACCAATACCAATGATGATGCCTGTGCGTTTGTCAACCTGAAGAGCACCAAGGATAGCACCCAGGATAGCGCCGACAACTACTCCAAAAGCAAGTCCGAAGACCATGAATAACCCAGTCCAATTCCGATCCTCGCCACCGAGGGTAGATGATGAATCACCGAAATAGGCACGCAAACCAAACAGGATTGCGCTAACAATTCCACTCCATAATCCACCAGACAGGAGACCACGTAACCCAGATTTAAGGCGACTTCTCATCTTTTTCACCTTATGGGAATCAGAAAGCGAAATGGTTGTACTCGTAACTTGAAGCATCAATTAGGAAACACCTCTGAAATCAACAGGCTACGCCCAGAATGGAAGCAATACCTGCGGACGAATGACTGACTTCACCTAACATGAGCGCCCTCTTTTTCATTGCACTGGAGTAGGTTTTGAATAAGGAAGCGAGTAAATTCCTTATCTAGGAAAGCTGCCGCCTAACGAATTAAGGATTGATGCGGCGGGAGGCGGCTAAGCTAAAAGGCTGGGACTGTGCGCCGCCGCATCTGTCCGAGTTGGACTAAGCCGTATTTGGAAAATGAAGCCAGGCAGGTCTGG
>Ga0137333_1000055_pt1 | contig 25737 bp, 25 predicted proteins | sample EasRivERMLT231_2_FD_102286 | JGI IMG/M metagenome (GOLD analysis project Ga0137333, IMG submission 102286) | Soil microbial communities from meander-bound floodplain in the East River, Colorado, USA - East River MetaG ERMLT231_2 | ecosystem: Environmental > Terrestrial > Soil > Floodplain ... | reverse complement strand
CCGCGCAAGCGGCGATTGCCGATAGCACCAACGAAAAGACTCGCACACAAGGGCTGGGACTCGTCGGCGCGGCGTTCGGTTTGGGATTTGTATTCGGCCCCATTATTGCATTCATCGTCCTTGCGGCAACGGGACAAAACTATCAAGCCGTCGCGTTCACTGCTGCATTCTTTTCCCTCGCTTCCATTCTCCTGACTTCGTTCTGGTTCAGCGAGACCCGCACAGCAGATGCTACCTCAGTCTCGCGCAGATCATTTAAGTTCAACGCTCTGGCTGAAGCCTTGCGCCGTCCGCGCATTGGCTTTTTACTGATCATGATGTTCTTCTATCAGATCGCGTTTGGCGGCTATGAACAACTCTTCTCATTGTTCACGCTCACGCGGCTCGGCATGGATGCGCGTGATACCTCCGGTTTGTTTGTGTTGGCAGGGTTATTCATTATTGTGGTACAAGTTGGTCTCGTTGGGCGCTGGTCCAAACAAAAGGGCGACCGCTGGCTGGTGATCATGGGAGTTTCCACACTGGCAATCGGTTTGATCGGAACAGGGCTCACCCCCGCAATACCCGTCCCATGGTATGAACAGACCAAAGTTATGGAAACGCTGGCTGGCGAAGGCGCGATCCGGGTTTCCATCCAGGATATTCAAATCCAATTGCCTGATCAGACCGCGCGCGGTTGGTCCGGAATTATCTGGTTGCTGATCGCGAGTTTCCCCGCTGCACTGGGCGGAGGTGTATTGCATCCGGCAGTCAATAGCATGATCTCCAAATCCTCAGACAAAAATGAAGTGGGGGGCATGCTGGGCATCTCGGCCTCCATGTATAGCGCGGCCAATGCCATCGCGCCGCTTTTTTACGGGTCACTGTTTCAATGGTTCGGCGCTCCCGTGCCCTTCGTGGCAGGCGGGCTGATCTTATTGGTGTTATGGTTTATCGCACCGCGAGCCATAACAAATGACAAGGAGTCAAAATGAATATCATCGCGAACATCTTGGTAGTATTGGTGGCTGTCTTGCACCTCGGTTTTCTGGCGCTTGAAATGTTTTACTGGGATCATCCTTTTGGCAGAAAAAGATTTGGGATGACCCCTGAATATTCAAAAGCCTCCGCCTCACTTGCTGCTAACCAGGGACTCTATAACGGCTTCCTCGCCGCGGGTCTGGTTTGGGGTTTGATCACCGGCGATGCCTCAGTCAAAATATTTTTTCTGGTCTGCGTCGTCGTTGCAGGAGTTTATGGTGGCTTAACTACCCGGCGGACAATCCTTTATATCCAGGCCCTGCCTGGACTTTTAGCGCTGATCTCTGTTTACCTAACTGGATGATCAAACTAGCGGCGCGCGCCGGGATGATTGGTCCGGCTCTTTTTGGAGTCGTTTTAACCATACTGACGATTCTGAAATATGATTTTCTTTTGTCACTAGGCTGGCATCCGATCAACGCTCCCACCTTTGATTGGCCCAGCGGACTCGCCCTCGGTGATTATGGCTGGATCATGACCCTGACTTTTATCATCAGCGGTTTAATGATGACCCTCTTCGCCTCAGGACTACGCCTGAGCCTGCCGCGCTCACGAGAGACCTTTTTCTCAACCCTGGCCTTGTCCCTCGCGGGTCTTGCCTTAGCTGGGCTCGCCTTCACAACCGACCCGACCACGCTTGCGGACTCCACACCCGCCACCTGGCATGGACGTTTGCACGACTCGTCATTTGTATTGCTTGGTTTAACGCTCATGCCCTCCATGATCCTTTTAGGGTTTGCGTTTCGCACGGATGGACATTGGAAAGATTTCTCCCTCTACACCTGGGTCACAGTCGCATTAGCCCTTCCTGCCTTCTGGCTTAAAGGCGCGGCGTTTTATATCTTTATGCTGGTGATCTTATTATGGAGTTTCCTGGTCGCCCACAAATTACAGAGTGCCGCATAATTATCTTAACTTCAAATTTGAATTTCAATCTACAAAGCAATTCAAAAAGTTTATTTATTAATGAGACAAGCGGTAAATTCAATGACACTGAGTTGACTTTAATGGCATTTTTTTGTATAGTATCAGTATTCAAATAAAAAGGAGAGGTATCATGGACAACAAAAAAACAGGCACGGGCGAGCAGGACTTGAGTCGTAAAAGGGATCTTGAAAATGCCAGAAACTATTTCAGACCCGGGTCACGCCTGCTCAAAGCGCCTATAAACCGCGCTGCCTACTCAGACCGTATGGCGTGGATTCTTGCATGCATGTCGCACCTGGCTTATGACAGATATGAAGATAAGGGTGAAGCACTCGAACTGTTTACGGCAAAACTTGAAGGTGGCGGATTTAAGTTGATCAAAATATTTTTCTCCGAGAAGACAGATACCCAGGCATTCCTGGCGGCAAATAAAGATTTTGCTGTGCTTGCTTTCAGGGGAACTGAGGTTACGAAAAGGGTAGATGTGAAAACAGACGCAAGTGCGCTGAAGGTTTCCACTCTGCAAGGAAGGGTGCACGCGGGTTTTACCAGGGCTTATGAAAGCGTGGAGGCTGAAATTATGGAATCCGTGAAGGGGTTGGGTGAACTGCCTTTATATATTACCGGTCATTCCCTGGGCGCGGCGCTTGCCACAGTTGCCACACAGAGGCTCGAGCATGATCCCGATATCAGGGACAAAATCGCGGCTTGCTATACCTATGGAAGCCCGCGCTTGGGCGATAATCAGTTCGATATGGAGTTCAAATCCATCATCTATCGAATTGTGAACACAACCGATATTGTTACCGTGATTCCACTACTTGCCATGGGCTACATCCATGTTGGCGATGTGCGCTTTCTAGGTCGTAAACCCACAACCTATAGGCGTAATGTTCCCATTTTTGGGCGCATCTTTCTCTTTGTATCTGCCATATTCAAACTGTTTGGTCCACTTGTGGGAGATCATGCCATCGTCGAATATATAAAGAAACTGGAAGCCATAGCCGAAAAACGAAACACCCAAAATTACGGACGACGTTGATAGTCATGCAAAAATCCGAAGTCTCTTTTACGACTTCGGATTTTTGATTAGCACGTCTGCCAACTCATTTGTATTGTTCAATATCATTCCAGCGCCCATTTTAAGTAATTCGGGTTCCTCTCCAAATCCGCATAACACCGCCACCGTCTGTGCACCGGCAGATTTGCCAGCGCGCATATCCACAGTGGTATCGCCGACCATGAGGCATTCTTCGGGTTTTACATTCATCCTTTTTGCGGCAAATAGAATTGGGTCAGGATATGGTTTCGTATGTTCCGCTGATTGACCTGTAACAATTACATCAAAATACTTTGCCAGATCAAATTGGTCGAGGAAGTGCATCGTCCCTTTTTCATCGCGGGCTGTGACCACTGCCATGGGGTAATGTCCTTTCAGTCGCGCCAGCATTTCATCCACGCCAGGGATGAGCAGAAATTTTTTCGATGACATTTTGCGATGGCGTGAGAACCAATCAATGAACGCGACGATTTCGTCGTCCATGCCAATGGTGTCGGTGAGACTGAGCAGGGCATTGCCTGGAGCCTCTACCCACATCACAAAGCGCCGCGCCGCGCGATCGGGATCACGGAATAGAAATTTCGGAAAAAAGCGGATAACTTTTTGCGTATACAGGTCGTCGGTGTCGCTTAAAGTACCGTCCACATCGAAGCACAGAGCTTTTATAATAGGAATATTGATGGACATGAAATCTATTTTACCGCGAGTGTATTCGGGAGTTGTCTGTGCTATACTTTGGTTGTTTGTCCGTCTTTTGACCCAAAGCCTAAAATGAAAGTTCCCACTCAAATCAGAATGTCACAACCTCAGGAAACTCAGGCAAAAGCCCTACTTGAACTTCTATATCATGTCAGCCGTGAATTAGCCACTGCTCTTGATCTGCGGACGGTGCTTCAACGTGTACTTTATGAGGCCTTGCAAAATGTAGGTGGAGAGCGTTGTAGTATTGTAGTGCTGGATGATGCCGGCAAGGCAGTGGATGCCACCATTGTGTATGGCACACAGGTCCATGAACACACCACCCAGCAGTTGCGCGATACGATGGAGCGCGGGCTGGCGGGGTGGGTGATCCGCAATCGCAAAGGGACGCTCATCCTCGATACCAGCAAGGATGAACGCTGGCTGATGAGACCCGATGATGCAATGGATAAATCCGGCGCGAAATCTGCCATTTGTGTGCCATTGTTGGCGCGTGAACAATTAGTGGGTGTCCTTACGCTGGTCCATCCGAAGCCGAATGCTTTCCTCGAGGAACAACTGGAGTTGATGCAAGCCATTGCTGACCAGGCTGGCGTGGCTGTTTTGAATGCGCGCTTGTATACTGAAAGTCAAAGACAGGCACGGGTGATGACGGCGTTGGCGGAAGGTGCCGCCGCCATGAATGCATCGTTGCGTATGGAAGATGTGTACCAACGCATTTTGATGCAGATGATGCAAGCCTTGCAGGTCGAAACGGTTGTGCTGGGCATGGTGGATGGTGAGCATTTGATCTTCCGTGCCGCGGCTGGTTATAATGCCGGGAATATTCTCGGCAAGAATATCTTAATTGGTGATGGTATCGTTGGGCATGTGGCGCGTGAAGGCCGCGGGGTGGTGGTGCCAGATGTCAACCTGGAGAAGAATTTTAGTGAAGCAGACAGGTTCGGGGGCGTGGAGATGCGGACAATCCTGGTGGCGCCGATCCAGGCTCAGGGGAAGGTGATCGGTGTGCTCGAAGCGATCAATCCGATCTCGAAGGTTTTTGATCCGGATGCGTTGCTAGTGATGACGGGTATAGGCGGTCTGGCGGGTACCACAATTCAAAACGCCCAGTTGTTTGAACGTTTGCAAGCCGCACATAAACGCTATCGCGAGTTGTTCGATGACAACATCGACTCTATGGTGATTACCGATTGGGAGGGACACATTCTGGAGGCGAACCGTCAGGCGCTGGTGTTGAGTGGTTATTCAAGTGAAGAACTGCATGGCTTGAGCGTCGATCAATTGCATGAAGTGAACTGGGCAAAGACGGGTGAGGAGTTTGAGGTATTGCGCGATGACCGCACATGTTCGTATGAGTCTTCGATGCATAAAAAGGATGAAACACACAGCCCGATCGAAGTACATGCCCGCCGCGTGGAATTTGATGAAACCGATTCGGTGCAGTGGATCATGCGCGACATTACTGAACGCAAGGAATTGGATGGACTGCGCGAAGATTTAACTTCGATGATCTATCACGACTTGCGGTCGCCGCTGGCGAATATCGTTTCGAGCCTGGATGTGATCGCGGATATGCTGCCGGAGGGGAAGGACCGCGAGACGGTTCTTTCGATCCTCAAGATTGCTGAGAACTCAACTGACCGGATCCAACGCCTGGTCAGTTCCCTGCTCGATGTGAACAAACTTGAGTCTGGTCAGGCAGTAGTGGATCAGAAAGTGGTGGATGGGCTGACATTGATCAAGAACGCAGTTGAGGATGTGAGACCGGTCTCGAACAGCCGGCGTCAATCGCTTCAAGTTGATCTGCCCGCTGCATTGCCAGCAATTTGGGTGGATGAGGATATGGCGCGGCGGGTGCTCATCAATCTGATGGAGAACTCAAGCAAGTTCACCCTAACCGGAGGCGCATTGGAAGTGGGTGCACAGGCGGAGGCTGGCTGGTTGCATATCTGGATCAAGGATAACGGTCCGGGTATTCCACCTGCCGAGCAGGACCGGATCTTCGATAAGTTCACGCGTTTGCGCGGTAAAGGCAAGCCGGGTGGTTTGGGGATCGGCTTGGCATTTTGCCGTCTCGCAGTGCTGGGACATGGCGGGCGCATTTGGGTGGAAAGTGAAATGAGCATGGGTGCAACCTTCCACTTCACCTTCCCGGTTGCAACAAAGGAACAGATCGCACATAGCGATTGATGATTCGTAGATTACGATTCTGGAGTCCATCAGCTCGCTGATGACAGTCGCATACTTTAGATGATACCCGCAAGGTAAGCAAGCCACATGCCTCCAGAGTTTTCATGAAATAAGATAATACATGGGCGGGTCTATACCTGCTCAAGATAAGAAATCAGGAGCAGTAGTGCATGGATGCAATTGCAAAGAATGTGTATGTTGAAGACCGGTTTCTCGGCGTCACGCTGGGCGTGATCACCCAACCACGCGGGTTGATCCAAATTGACGCGCCGCCCGCGCCGGAGGACGGACGTTCGTGGCGCGCGGCATTGATGGGTATGGGTGGTGGGCATGAACGCATGTTGATCAACCTGGATTCACATCCTGATCGTACATTGGGCGTGCGCGGCATGGATTGCACGGTCATTGCGCACGAGAAGACCGCGCAGGCGTTTCATAATCGTCCCAATACGTTCAAGGCTCAGGGCGATGAAACCGGCGCAAATTGGGAAGCGATTCCGGGGCTTGGCAGTGTGCGTTGGGCGCCACCTGAAATTTCATTTGGACATCAACTCACGTTACATTGGAGTGATTCCCCGATTGTTCTTGAGAGTCATGCAGGTCCCACCGCGGGCGCGATCTGGGTGACCCTGCCGAGTGAAAAAGTTGTATTTGTTGGCGATGCAGTGATGAAGGGCCAGCCTCCGTTTCTGGCGCATGCCGACCTGCCTGCATGGATCGAGTCTCTGGAAGTGTTGCAGGGTCCTGACTTCAAGGGTTTTTCGATTGTCAGTGGACGCGGCGGTGTAGTCACACCCCAGGCTGTTCGCAGTCAATCGGAGTCATTGAAACACATTCAAGATAAACTTGAGACGTTGGGCAAGAAGCGCGCCGCCATTACGGTCACCGATAAACTCGCCGAACAACTGCTTAAAGATTATAGGGCTCCCGCCGCGCGGCATAAACAATATGCGCACCGTTTAAGTTACGGCTTGCGGCAGTACTATATCGGTCATTACCAGCCGTCCTCACGCCATGCCGTGGATGAGTAGGCATGACCGCATTACCTCTTTTTGAAACCACACGCGGACGCATTGTTGAATCAGTTCACCATGGTTCCATCGCAGTCGTAGATTCAAATGGCAAATTAATTTCATCCCATGGCGACCCTGACACGGTCGCTTTTTTGCGCTCGAGTGCCAAACCGTTTCAGGCTTTGCCTTTTGTGGAGCGCGGCGGTGTGGAACATTTCGGGTTCACCGCGCGCGAACTTTCCATGTCATGCGCTTCCCATAATGGCAGCGCCATGCATGTGCAAACTGCAGAAGCAATGCAGAAAAAAGTGGGCATTGAAGAAAGCCATCTGCAATGCGGCACGCATATGCCCGATGATGCGGATGAATTTAAATCCATGATCGTAAACAATCGCAAGCCGACTCCGAACTACAACAATTGTTCCGGGAAACATACTGCGATGCTGGCACATGCAAAGATGCGCGGACTCCCGCTCGAAAATTATCTGGATATCAACCATCCCATCCAACAGGATATTCTCGCATCTTTCGCTGAGATGTGCCTGTTCCCTGTTGCTGAGATCGAACTCGGCGTTGACGGCTGTTCCGCGCCCAACTTTGCAGTACCGCTTTACAATGCCGCGCTTGGCATGGCACGCTTGTGTGACCCCCGCGAGTTGGCTGAAGCACGCGCGACGGCTTGTCGCAAGATCACATCAGCCATGACATCTCATCCTGAAATGATCAGTGGCTATGGCGAATTCGATGAACAGTTGATGCGGGTGGGTGAGGGGAAATTAGTTTGTAAACGCGGCGCGGAGGGATATCAGATCGTTGGGGTGATGCCTGGCGTGATCTCTCCTAATTCACCAGGGCTTGGGATCGCGTTCAAGGTCTCGGATGGGGATGCCTCACGCAAGGCAGATGATCTTACCACCAGCAATCGCGTACGCCCGGCTGTGGCGCTTGAGATCCTCCGTCAGCTTGGGGCGTTTTCCTCGAAACAGGAACAAGCTTTGGCTGGGTTCGGACCCGTGAAGTCCATCCAGAATCATAAAGGTATTATCACCGGTCAGTCACGTCCCGTGTTTGAATTGTAAAAACTTTTCACCACAAAGGATACAAAGGACACGAAGGTTTTTAGAGAAAAAAACTTTGTGCCGGTAGTGTCCTTCGTGTTTAATTTTCCTTATGTGGTTGTTTTCAGTAACGAGTATAGCATGACAGTACTCAAGGTTGCCACATTTCTAAACAATGGGTGTACAATCCGCAAAGACATTAATTTCAGGATATGAGCAAATATGTCGAATACTGGTGATCGAATCTTACTCGTTGAAAATGACCCTGAGATCAGTGATTTGATCGCCAGACAGACTCTTAGGTCCGTCGGTTATCGGGTGGATGTCGTTCCCGACTCATCTTCAGCGATCAAATACTCGCTGCAGACTCCCCCAGATCTGATCATTGCTGACTTGAACCTGTCCGGCCTTTCAGCCAAGGACCTGCTCTACGCGCTGACCTCACAGGATATCCATACACCGGTGATGGTCATTGCAAATAAGGGACAGGAACACGATATCATTCAGGCTTTTCGCCTCGGTGCGGTTGATTACATCTTGTGGCCCTCGCGTGATGCGGAGGTCTTATCGGCAGTTGAACATGTCCTCCAAAGGGTTCAGGAAGGGCGCGATCGTCAGCGCCTGGGGAAGCAAGTCACTGAGATTAATCACGAATTGCAACGCACGGTACGCGAACTTACTGCTATTATCAACATCGGTAAGGCAGTCATCTCGATCACTGACCAGCGCATTCTGTTCCAAAAGATCGTGGATGGAGCCGGGCAGGTTGCAGAGGCCAACATGGCCTGGTTACTGGTGCGCGATCAGGGCACCAGGGCATTCATCCTCACTGCTCAACGCGGTCTTCCAGAAGTTTGGGCAAAGAAAATAAACACGCCGGTGGATGATGGCGTAAGCGGTTTGGTGGCTCTCTCTGGAGAAACACTTGCCATGGCTGGCGATCCGCTCCAACAATTCAGAATCGCGAATCTTGGAAGATCTGTTTGTGTGGTCCCGATCAAAGTTCAATCTGAAGTGATCGGCATGTTGATCGTTGTCCGCAGGGAAGCACGCCCGTTTAACAAGACCGAACAAACATTGCTCGAGGCGGTTTCTGATTACGCTTCGATCTCTCTGGTGAATGCCCGATTATTCCGGATCTTGAACGATACAGTGCTTTCGTCCCGGGAAAATGAGAAGCGGCAAAATGCAATTCTTGAGGCAGTGCTCAGTTCGGTCCACGAAGAGTTGAAAACCGCGATCTACCCTGTGGAAGTTTTACTGGCTGGCAAATCCGGTCCATTGAGTGAAGAACAAAAACAGGGATTGCAAACCACACGCTCTGCTTTACAGCGTTTGCGGCATGCCGCCGAGAAGGTTACACTATCCTTACCTATTACTCCAAAAAAGAAGTAAAATTCTTCTACCTTTATGCCAAAAACAGACCTCATCCTCCTCGCGCTCGAGGCCTCCACTACTTCGAAATTAATGGAACGCGCCCTGCGTGTCAAATATGAAACAGCAATCGCAAATGACCTCAAATCGTTAAATCGCTTGTTATTGGAATCCACCCCGGCGCTTTTGCTGGTTGGGGAAGCATTCGATGGGGAGGAGGGTATCAAGATCGCCGAGGAAGTGCTTGAGAGATTCCCCACCTTGCCCTTTTTGATCTATACCGATAAAGCCAAACCTGAATTGATTAAAAGTATTTTCCGGATTGGCGTAAGCGGATTCCTCGCCCCCCCGCTCAAAACTGATGATATTGTTGATGCAGTGGAGAACAGCCTCAAGCATGCCCATCGCATAGGAGACTGGCTCCGTCGCGAGGTCAAGCGCACGACTTCGTCATTAAAGAAGCGCGCCCAAATCTCAGAAGCGGAACGGACCCGATTGGAGACCGTCTTCAACAGCATCAATGACGGCGTCATGATCTTTGATGAAGATAATCTGGTCATGCTCGTGAACCCGGCCATGTGCCGTACATTTGGGTTGAGCGCGCGCGACTCGATCGGTCAACCGGTTCTGGATGTTTTGACCCACCCCGATCTGATTGAATTGATCAAACAGCCTCATATCCAAAATGTCATGCGGTATCATGAAGTCAGCTTTCCGGATGGCAGGGTTAGCAATGCCCAGCTAACGCCGATCTATGAGGTGGGGTTTGCGCTTACCATGCAGGATATCACCGACCTCAAAGAAATAGACCGTGTCAGAAGCGAATTTATCCATACAGTTTCACATGATTTGCGATCCCCATTGACCTCGGTAATTGGTTATACCGAATTGGTGGAACGGGCCGGTTCCCTGACTGATACCCAGCGCGAGTTTCTGAAACGCATCCAGGAAAGTGTCCAACATATCACATCCCTGATCAATGATCTGCTGGAGTTGGGCAGTATCGAAGCGGGGTTGGATACACGGCGTGAATATGTGCAGTTGGATGGCATCCTGAATTACACGCTTGAGATGTTGCAGGGTCAGATCAAAGCCAAACATATCAAAGTACAAATAGAGATTACACCTGCTTTGCCAGCCTTGCGCGCCAACCCTGTCCGCTTAAGACAGGTGCTTGATAATGTTGTGGGCAATGCCATCAAATATTCGCACGACCAGGGCGAAGTGAGCATATCCATGCGGGCTGAAGATCAGCAGATCATCGTTCGAGTGACTGATAACGGACCGGGGATTCCCGCCAAGGACCAGGCGCATATTTTCGACAAATTCTATCGGGGGAGTAATATCAGTTCACATGCCGGGTCAGGGCTGGGGTTGGCAATCGTCAAATCGATCATTGAGGCCCATCAGGGGCGCATGTGGGTCGAGTCAAATGTGGGTAGGGGCAGTACCTTCTTTATCATCCTGCCTGTCCTCGCTGAGCCATCCCCGATCATAATGAAGTAATTCATAAGGCTCGATAAAAAATGCCTCCGCCAACGCGTGTGCGTCAGCGGAGGCTTTCGCCAAAGGAGGAGACAGAGGACATTTTGGAGGTGTCTTCGTTTCGTCTCCACTTTTCATCATAGACCACCCAACTCAATTTACATATTGTGTAATGTCACTGAATATTCGTGATAATGCTCATTTTAATATATTCGACAAAAAATCCTTCATTACTTGTGTTGCTTCAACGGGGTCACGATATGATCTTACTTTTAAGAGCTCGTCCGGATTACCGCTGATCATCTTTGAAACTTTACGCCCTTCCTGATACAAAGCCAGTACCGGCTTCCTAATACCCAATGCAAACCCGATCTCATACCCCACACCGTGTGATGGAACGCTGACCTCTGCGATCAACACATTACTCGAGCGAATCCAGTCCACATCGCGCGCATATACGTCATGCGGATCGAGAACCGCCTCCACCACCCCCACGCCTGATTCAGCCAAATGAGCGGTCGGCACCTGATGCCCGGCCTCCACCAACGCGCCGACAATTGCCTGATACGCAGACTCAAACTCGCGTCCGCCTGTGATCGAGCATGCAAAATAAATATTCATTGACGCGGCAGCTTGGAGAGGATCGAGTTCTTCTGTTGTTTTCGTGCAGGCGGGAGGTTCGGATCGATGCCAGACTTCATGCTATCCAACTCGGAGCTGAGCCTCATCCAATCTTTTACAAGGATAACAATATGAGGTGTCTTGTCTTTAAAAAAGAATCTTGAAAGGAACATTCGCAATATAACAGGCGATATGGGATAGCCCTTCAACTCAACGATCAGCGCGGTCTGGCTAGCAAGCGGAGAAAAAATATCCCGCATCCAGCCAGACATACTTTGAGGCGGGAATAGCTGACGCATTTCAACAGTGGTTGTTTTGTGAATACGCTTATGGGAAATATTCAATCTCAAAAATGGCGTGACAAATTTTAAGTAACCGGGGAACGTCTGTACGTAAGCGATCTGCCTGATGATCAAAAAGAAAATCCCGATCATAATCGCCAGCACGCCAATCACCACGGATGGCATCCAACTCATGGGCAGGAAAGGTCCAAGTGGTTGCATATACTGGGTATACGCGAACCCGAACATGCCCAACCCCAGCGCGATCATCGGTGTCCACCAGCGATTGAGAAGATGTTTATAAACGATCAGTGGAAATTTTGTTCCGCCGCGGGCCATTAACTAACCTTCGTCATCATTCATGGGCAGGGGAATATCAGAGCCAACTTCGTTTACGTCGTTATGACTGCCATTTAATTGACTACTTAACTTCCGGATGGCTTGTGTGAGGTCTTCCCCGCGCAGGCTGAAGGTGACATCGCCGCGCGTCTTCTCGATAATGCCGCGTGCCAGGTCGGTCTGGCGGCGTAAACCGTTGGTGACCGCATCGGGGTAGTCCATGGTCACGAGCACGGAATAGATCTCATCCATGTGTCCCAGCAGACGTTCGGCTTCCTGTGAATAGCCATGCCGAAGAATATCGAGCGTGCGGCGGCGTAACTCGCCGACGACTTCCGCCAACCCGTTGAGATAAGTTGATTCTTCAACGTTCAGCTCCTCGGGAGTCAGAAGCGGCTGTTTTTGGATCAAAGCGCAGGTCACGTTCGCCTCCACAAATTCCTTGAGGGCATCCTGTGTATATCCGGCAAAGAAAAGATCCGGGTGCCCCACAAGTTCATTGTGTAATTTATCCGCCAGGGTGCGTGCTTCGGATAACTGCATTTCCATTGTTTCCTTGTCATCCCGGTGGACGGCGCGTATGGCGAGCGAGCAGGCACGGGTAAGTTGACGCGCCTGTGTAAGTGCCTGATCACGCATGGCAGTACGAATGTCGAATTTTTGGCGGATCTGTTCAGCGATCTTTTCGAGCTTATGCATGAGATTGATCCTGAGCTTTCGTTTTATTCTTTTGGCGGTTCAGGTGGTTGGAATGGTTTGAAGAGGTTATCTGCCAAAGTGTTGGCGTTGGGTACATGGATCTCGCCGAGTGCGGCTTCATAACGGGCGAGGTTTTCCTTCAAGGCGCGTAAAAGCAATTTGGCGCTGAGCGGGGTCATAAGCACCCGGGCGCGCACGCTGGCTTTGGCTTCACCGGGCAGGATCTGGGCAAAGTCGATCACGATATCTGCAGGGGAATGTGAAATGCGCGCAAGGTTGGTGTAGATGGGTTCCAAGCCCTGGGGTATTTCCATTTGAGGACCGGGTGTTGGTTGAGGGGTGGTCATGATCTTTTGCCTGGTTGTTGAAAACAATCAGGTCTAACAAGCTGTAAGCTACACGCCCGTTAGACCTGCTGTAATTGGTTTAGAACGGGATGTCATCTTCGGGCGGAATCTCGGCGCTTTCCATGCTGCCGTGCATGGGCATACCGCCACCATCATTTTCACCGCGCGCAGATAAAAAGCGCACGGTATTTGCAGTCACTTCAAAGGATGTGCCTGCCGAGCCATCCTGCTTGGTCCAGATGCGTGGTCCGCCAGTCACTTTATCGGGTGTCAGGCGTCCTTCAATCAGGACTTTCATGCCTTTCTTGACATACTGGTTGCATGTTTCGGCTGTTTTGCCCCAGGTGGAAACGCGGAACCAGATCGTTTCTTTGACTTGTTCGCCATTGCCTGTGGTGTATTGGCGGTTGGTGGCAACAGAGAAGGATGTGACAGCCTGACCTGAAGGCGTGTAGCGCATTTCAGGGTCTTTGCCGACATTGCCGACGATGATAAGTGTGTGATACATGAGGGAGAGTCTCCTTTGAGTTGAGGTACCCGCCGTATTGCGGCGGGGAAAATGGACAAATGTATTTTACTCCATCATTTAATGTTCACATAGAGAATTGTGTCAATTCATTTTGAGGGGTTCATTTTGTTGCATGCTATTTTTGATGTGTATATTAGCTTGTAAGAGAAATGCGGGTTGGTGATAGGCGCGTTTCCCAGATCGGAGGCGCATTATCACACCATCATCGCAACTTTGGATGAGCGTGCATTGTCCCGCTATCTGAAAGCAGGTGTATGAGGACATTTCCCAATCAAGTATTTTTATCGTAAAGCTGAAAAGGGTCAAGAGTTTGGCGCAGAAGCGCCGTTGATCAACAAAAAGGCGATCCGATATTTTTTATGTGAGGGAGATATTGTCGATTAGGTATTGAGTACTAATGCCATTGCAGCGGGGAACTTTTTTGTGAAGCAACTCGTCACTCTCCTGCACGATATTGGAGGTGCACAATGAAAATTACAACAAACACAATTCTTATTTTATTCGGTGTTATTGCCCTTGTGATGTTCGCTTGTCTGCCATTGGCTGTGTTTGCCGCGCCGCTATTGGGACAGGACCAACCCGTGTCGGGTGACTCAGCCGCGACTGTGCAAGCCATGGTCACACAGACCATCGTTGCCATGACGCAAAACGCACCCACACAAACGCCCATCCCTGCGACTGCGACTTCGATTCCACCGACAAACACGCCTCTTCCTACGACGACGGCTGTTTCCTACTGCGACTGGATTACGTTTATCACCGATGTCACGATCCCGGATGGAACCAAGCTCATGTCTGGCGAAACCTTTACCAAGACATGGCGTTTGAAGAATCGCGGCACCTGCACATGGACATCTGATTACATGCTGGTTTTTACCGGTGGTGACCAAATGGGCGGCACGACCGCAGTTCGTTTGCCCGGCAATGTAGCTCCTGGTCAAACCGTGGACGTTTCTGTCACGTTGACAGCGCCAGCCGATCAAGGTCGTTATACTGGTTATTGGATGTTACGGAATACGTCGGGCGTTTTGTTCGGATATGGTGACAATGCAAATAAAGCTTTCTATGTAGGTATAAGAACGGAGGACTTGCCATACGGCATAGTCACGGGTAACTTCTATTATCCGAGTGAGTACAATCCGCCGCTGATCCTGTATTTTGAAAATGCAATCACAGGCGAGACCATCCAGTTCTCCATTCCTGAGAAGAATCCAAACTATAGTAACTTCCTGCTGCCCAACGGAACCTACTATGCCTATGCCTGGGCACCAGGCTACAGTTTGCAGGGTGCCTATGTCAATGAAAATCTCACCATGCGGCCCTTCGTGATCCGGGCTGGGCAGACCACCTACGGAATCAATATCACCGACTGGAGTCCATATCCTCACAGCCGTGGACAGTAAATCAAAAAGGCGACTCGTCCGAGTCGCCTTTTTGATTCATGGCTTGTAATCTGCCAATAATTACAATATAAGATTGAAATTATTTTATGAGGTCAGGTATGGCCATTTCGGCTGTCCGACATTCTTCCATCCTGCAAGTCTTCAGTTGTTCCAGCCAGGCATGCAGGCTGGCAAGCGTTTCGGGGTCCAGACTGGATGCGAGGTTGTCGAGTTGATAGGGGTCACTGATGAGATCATAGTATTCAAATTCGCCGTTTTTGTATTCCACATAAACAAACGTTTCCGTTCTGATCCCGCGAAATACAATTGTCTCTGATTCAATATCCATATAGCCTGATTCGATCAGCAGGCTGTTACGCCATTCCAAAACCTGATCTGTCCCAGGATGCAGGAAAGGTAACAGTGACCTGCCGTCCATGAAATCCGCAGACTTAACTTTTGTCATTTCGGATATCGTGGGAGCAAGGTCAATGTTGGCGGTCATCTGGGTAATTTGTAGACCGGGTTGAATGCCGGGACCGCGCACCAATAGCGGTACATGGATATCCTCTTCATAAGGAAAGCCCTTGACGGAGGGAAGTTTGTGTTCGCCCATATGGAGTCCGTTATCTGATGTGAAGAAGATATACGTATTGTCGAGCTGACCCTGTTGCTCCAACCGCAGAACGACTTCCCCAACCAGTTCGTCGACAGCTTGCATGGTTTGCACGCGGCGTGTGAATAACGCATCTGCATCGCCCTGATCGAATTCATCTCCGCTTTTTGCCACGGCGTAAGTACTGGACGGTTTGTCGCTCAGATCTGCTTCGTTAAATGATGGCTTTTTGGGAGCTATCAGGTCTTTGTAAATCTCTGTATGTCTATTGGCTGGCGTGCTGGGTCCATGTGGCGCAATTACAGAGATCAGGATAAAAAACGGTGCATTTTCACTTATACTTTGGTTGATGAAATTGATGGATTGATCCTTGATCACATCAGTGCTGTAATCTTCAGGTGCGTCGCCATATTGGACGATCTCACCGTTCTCGTTCATTTTATATCCATAATAGAAGGTTCCTTCGTAGCTTTCATAAAGAAAGGAGTGCCAGTCTGTCCAGCCTGGGGGGACGTAACGCTTCCCTGCACCCACTGGATATCCATTCAAATACTTGCCGGTCAACGCGGTGTTATATCCGGCCCTGTTCAGCCATGTTGCAATGGTTTCATCTTCTCTTGTGTTCCTGTAAAAGTTTACGAATCCCGGGGAATTCTCCAGGATATTCGTGTTATGGGCATACTGCCCGCGCAATATGGAGGCACGCGATGGACAACATAACGGGGTCGTCACGAAGTAATTTGTGAATGTGGCGCCCGACTCCGCGATCAGTTTGTTTGTATTTTCCAGATACGACATCAAGGTGAGGTCCAGGTCATCGGTGAGGATGATGATGATATTTGGTTTGGGTTTGAACCAGCCAGTGGAGTTGATGGCGCTATAAGCGAGCCACACGCTCAAGATCACGCAGACTAAAACCAACCCGCTGGTCCATGTTTTTTTATTTTTCATTTTGATATTTATATCTCATAAGAATACAGGATGGTTTCCATCTCTTGTGGAGTCAAACCACCATGGTGACCGTAAAACTTCATCTCGAACTTATCTTTCTCATACCACCACGTAGACTCGTACCGGTACGATAATACAACCAGATTTCCCACACGTTCGCGAAAACGAGACGAAACTTCCGGACCAAAGAATCCATCTGATATCAGTGTTTCGGTCTTCACAACATCTGCCTTGCCCTCGAGCCGTGTCGCAAGGAAGGCGTGCGCTTCATCAAGCAGTTCATCCTTGATATACAGGAACATATCGCGCGCCGAACCGGCGGGGACAAGCAATTGGCCCTTGCGATTCGTTTTGATGAAGCGCTCGAATCCCGCGAAGCCCGGGCTTGAATTCAAATACGTTGTCGTTTTCGGGTCTACTTCAGACGCGCCGTGATCGGCAGTCATCAGGAACAAAACCTTTTTCTTACCCTTGAACATGCGCTCGAAGTAATGCTCCATCATCAACAGGAAAGTTTCGATCTCCGCCTCGGTCTGCGGCGCGGTGGGACCATACTCGTGGCAGAGCGAATCAATTTTGTCAAAATACAGATGCACATACGCGGGCTTCGTCTCCTGTTCCAGTAACAATCCCAGATTGACAAAAGCCTCCGAAAGCGTGTTGAAAGACCACAGTGCCGCGCCTGCCATTACTGCATTGGAGTACGTGGAGGGTGTGTAATCGCGTATCCCAAAGACGTATGCATCAACGCACATCTTTTTCAACTCAGGATAAAAAATTCCGCGCGGATACAAAAGCGATGGATGAATTCCTGTACTCGTCAAATCTTCGCGGTATTTGGAGCCTGCAAAGGAAAACAGCAGCGGCGCGATGATGGCGTCCAGTTGCGGCTCATAGTAATACCACTCATGCACGCCGCTATGCCCGACATTCCAGCCGGTATGGATCGTTGTCAAGTGCGCGGCGGTTGTGGATGGAAATTGCGAAATCAGTTTTTCGATCCTGCCATGTTTTGCCATGCGTTTGATGAACGGCATATCCTGAAAGCGTTCAAAGAATCGCCAGCCGAAGGCATCCACCAGGAACAAAACGACAGCATCATAATTGCCGGATGCAAATGCACTAGTAATTCGATCAGGGATTCCTGCAAATCCGCCTCCGTCGTAACGGGGTTTAATGAAAGTTGGGTTGATTGGTGACATAAATTTCCAGTGCGAATATTAATTGATACGGATATTTACTGTGGATACTTGATATCATCCGGCACTGCCATCTCTGCTTCCCGGCAACCTTCAGCCTGGCATGCTTTTAATTGTTCCAGCCACGTATGCAGGCTGGAGAGGGTTTCAGTGTCAAGATTTCCGGCGAGGTTGTTCAGTTCGTATGGATCGTTGACCAGATCATAAAACTCGAGTTCGCCGTTTCCATATTCCACATAAATTAATTTTTCGGTCCTGACGCCTCGATATGCAGTGACATGGGAGACACCTTCCAAATTGCCAGTCTCGATCAACAGCGCCTTCCGCCAGCCCGCATCCTCCTGTGTTTGCGAGTTGAAAAAATGGACCAAGGAACGCCCGTCTATATATTCGGCGGCTTGTGCGCCTGCTAATTCTGCAATGGTTGGGGCGATATCTATGTTTGCAGTCATTTGTGTGACCGTTGTGCCCGGCTGGATGCCCGGTCCGCGTACCAAAAGGGGAACATGGATATCCTCCTCGTATGCCAGCATTTTCCCGGATGGCAGGCTGTGTTCACCCATGTGAAACCCATTATCTGATGTAAAGAAAATATATGTATTATCCAGTTGACCGTTTTGCTCAAGCAGTTGCACCAACTCCGCCACCATTTCATCCACTGCCTGCACGGATTGAACGCGCTTGATAAAAAGCGCGTTGGCTTCCTCAACTTCAAACAGCCCGCCCGTTGTTCTGAGGTCCCGTATGATGGACGGTTTATCTGAAGTATCTTCTTCATGGAATGCCAGGCTTTGCGGATATTCCAAATCCTTGAAAAGTTCGGAGTGACGCGGGGCGGGGTCGCTGGGTCCGTGAGGCGCATACGTCGAAATAAACACAAAAAATGGCGATTTCCTCCGGACGCTCTTTTCTATGAACTCCAAAGCCTTTTTCTTGAGCACATCCGTGCTGTAATCTTCATCCTTCTTGTAATACTTGACCAGCCGGCCGTTTTCGTTCATCGTGTATGCAAAATAAAAATTCTGGGACGGTCCATAAAGAAACACATGCCAGTCCGCCCAACCGGGCGAGATATAGGATCTTTTTACCCCGGCAGGGTATAAATTCAAATATTTTCCCAGGAAAGAATTTTTAAAGCCTGCGCTTTTCATCCAGGTCGCCAGTGTATCCTCATCTTTTCCATTGCGATAGAACTGCTCGAAGCCGGGGGAATTTTCCAAAATGGTTGTGTTATGAGGGTACTGCCCCCGGAAAATGGATGCGCGTGACGGACAACACGATGAGGATGATACAAAGTAATTTGTAAATGTGGCACCCTCCTGCCCGATCAGCTTATTCGTATTTTCCATGTATGGCATCAACGGAAAATCCAGATCATCGGTGAGGATAAAAATGATGTTTGGCGGTGGGTTTTCCGATCCATTGAATAGTTGCCTGTACATGAATGTTCCCCCCAATGCAGCGAGAAGGAAAACGATCCCGCCAATCCATTGGACTTTTCTGCTTTTCATTAAACACTTATCCTTGTTTCGGGAACATTATTTTCGCCGCCCGTCTGCCGATCTCAACTGCAAAGTTGGTTCCTCTATCCCATGGATACACCTGGCTCATCGAAGCGAAATACAATCCCTCGATCGGCGTTTGAATTGCTGGAATATTCTTTGAATGATTCACCAGCGGCACGGGTTGAGCGTAATTCGTTTTTGTCACCCAAACTTTCTTGATCCACGCGTGTGTAAATTCGGGATTAAACTTTTTGAACGCGGGCATAAATCGTTCGAGCAATTCATCATCGCTCATCGAAAAATATTCGTGACCCAATTCCAGATAATCCCCGGCGTACACAATATGGTCACCGCCAAAATGTTCCTTCGATACAAAATTCGTATGCTCCACGAACGCCAGCATTGGGTAGCCCGCGTCCTTCGGCAGGTTAAACCAATAATAGCCTTCCCGCGATACCTGATGCTTGAGTGACAGCACCATTACCACCGCGCCCATCGACTTCAATTCAAGCAAGCCCTTCAAATAATTTTCAGGCAGATCAGGACACATCTTCGCCATTAGATTTGGAGATACGGTGACCAACACTTTATCGAACGACTCAACGACACCGCCCGCGTCAATTGACAAACCCCTGGCCTGATTCTGCTTAATGAACTTGACACTCGCCCCAAGCCGAATCTCGACTCCCATCTTGCGTAGTTTCTCTGCAAAAAGATCGGCGAACTTTTGAAACCCTCCCTCAAATGTTCCCAGCCTTGTAGTGCGCGCTTTGATGCGCGCCCACATCCACGCCATGTTGACATCTTTATAATACGGACCGAACTTGCCGATGAGCAACGGCTTCCACATCTGCTCATAGACTTCCTTGCCGGCCCATTTCAACATCCATGCATCGGCAGTGAATTTTTCAAGAGCGCGCCAGTCATTCGTGAGGCGGAGAAAGAGTCCGACGAAGCCAAAGCGAATTTTGTTCAGACCAAACCCAAGTCCGGGAAAGCGCAGCGCATTGAGGATCGAGTCAAAGGGATAGAACTTATCCTTGTATAACATCACAGTCAATGGACGCGGGAAAATTACTTTATCCTTCAAGCCCAATTCTTCGATCAACCCCAGCATCGAACTATCTGATTGAAACCAATGATGATAGAACTTCTCGACCGACCAATCCCAATGCGGCTCTTTGAATCCAGAAGCCAGCCCGCCTACATAATTAGCGGATTCAAAAATGACAACTTCATGTCCAGCCTTGCGCAGGTCGTATGCGGATGCCATGCCGCCAAACCCTGCGCCAATGATTGCAATTTTCATTCACACTCCACAGATTAAATTTGGAGTGCAGGAGCTTTTGTGCCCATCAGGGTCTGCTCCTGCACATGTCGACAGCAAGCCGTCGGACTCCAGAGTTGGGTTTATTTTTTCGTTCTCTGTTCCAATTTCGCCGCAAGGAATTTCAGCCGTCCCCACTCATTGCGCACCACATAGACCATGGCCAGCGTTTGCAGCCAGCGAAATTCGCACTCAGGGTTTTGTGCCAATTGCTCAAAAACTTCCATTGCCTTTTCGTCGGTGCGATGGGCTTTGGAATATTCAACCGCCAGTTGAACGAGGAAGGCTTCACGTTGTTTGCGGACCTGGGTATCCTGCGCGAGTTTTGCGCGGCTCTGTATCACACGTTCACGTCCGCGCCCGATTGCGGCTTCCAGTTCTTCCACTGTAAAAGGCTTGATCAGATATTCCTGCACGCCAATGGAAATGGCAACTCGAAAAGTGGCGGGATCTTTTTCAGCGGAAACGATGATACATCCGGTTTCGGGATATATTTTGACGATCTCTTTATAGGCGGTCAACCCATCCATTTCAGGCATGTTGATATCGAGCAGGACGAGATCAGGATGATGTTCCTTCGCCAGTTGCAGCGCTTGCAAGCCATTCGCGGCAATCGCGACAACTTCCACATCGTCTACGGTGGCGAGCATCAGGCGCGTGTTGCGGCGTGTTTCCTGAATGTCATCCGCGATGAGCACTCTTAATTTCCGTTTTTGGGAGATATCTGGCTGTGTCATTTCACAAATCCTTCTTCCGCGCATACCTGGACGAAGTCTTCGACAAGTATAACCGAGGCGGAAGTCTGTACGAATGGCATGATGTTCCCATAACGGAGTTTAAGCGTTGAAGTTAATTCTTTTGCACTTTTCTTTCGGATCCCCAATTTTCCCGTTTTACTGCCCTTCACCTTTCAATTCCTGCTTCCCCCAACTCAGTTCTGAGACTGTCGCTCCATTTGATGCCTTCACGCGTAAGATAATACGCGCCCAGCAATGTGATGGGAAGCCATAACGCGACATGCAGTGTCAGTGTGTAGCCCGCGGCGGTGGCTTGATCCACACCGTAGGCAGTGAGTACGGCAATACCTGGTGCATCGAATGTGCCGATGTATCCCGGTGCGGAGGGAATGGTCGTTGCCAGATTGACAATCCCATTCATCAACATCAGCACAAAGAATGAGACGTTGAGATCAAAAGCGTGCATCACGAACCAGTATTTGCCGGTTTCCAGCAACCAGATCATGACAGATGTGAAGAAGACCATCAAAACGTTGAACGGTGAACGTAGGGATGCAAGCCCATCCAAAAAGCGGTTTGACAGGCTGATAAGACGGGTGTGAAAACGTTGGGGCAGAAAACGAATGAACCAAAGCCCCATCTTCATCGTTGTATGCGGGAACATCGCTGCAAGCAGGAATACAATCAGCGCCCCGATGAAGACGCCGGTGCCGATCACTGCCACCTGTTGAATGTTACCGACAAAACCCGAACTGCCTGTTAGTTTTGCCAGTTCCGGCAAATTCACAAACACGAACGCCAGCATCACCACGCCATCGAAGATGCGTTCAACGATGATGGTGGCAAGCGAAGCGGATATGGATACACCTTCCTTGCGTTTAAGAATCACGGCGCGCAACACTTCGCCTGCGCGCGCCGGATAAATGTTATTGCCCATGTAGCCAATGGTGGTGATGGGGAACATGGTTTTGGTGGGAATCTTTTTAATGGGACCGAGCAAAAAATGCCAGCGCCATGCCCGTATCCATACACCGATAAAGTAAACGCCAATACCCGGAATCAACCAGACATAATTTGCCTGTTTGACCGCGCCCCAAAATTCATTGAGTTTCAAACCGCGTACCGCGAGCCAGATAAAGAGAATGCTGATGAGCACCCCGAGCCAGAATTGCCATTTTTTCATGGACGGATTTTATCACGCGGCTTATCTAGCGCTGAGCGGAGCGAGCGCTCGTTGCGAACGCAGTCGAAGCGCAAGTGTTAAAGCAATTTTGTCTTCATAAGTTACATGATCTTGCCATTTAAAAAGCGCTTCGACTTCGCTCCGCTCTGTGCGAGTACGGCTACGATATAATGTTTTTATGCAATTGAACCAGCCCGCGCTTGATTTTGAACTGCCTGATCTTGAAGGCAATATCCATCGTCTGAGTGATTATCGCGGGAAGATCGTGATCGTCAACTTTTGGTCGTGTGAATGTCCGCATTCGGAGCGGACCGATCGTTCGACGATGGCATGTCTTGTGCAGTGGGGCGCGGGCGTAGTGATGTTGTCCATTGCCGCGAATCGAAGCGAATCAATTTCCAGTGTGGAGCAGGCTGTTAAAACGCGGCGCCTGCCCGGGGTCCTGATGGATACGGAGCATGTCGTCGCAGATCTGTATGAAGCGATGTCCACTCCGCATGTGTTTGTCGTGGATCGGGATGGCATCCTGCGTTATCGCGGCGCGGTGGATGATGTGAAGTTTCGTCAGCCCAAAGCCACCCGCTTCTTTCTGGAAGAGGCGGTTGAGTCGTTGCTCGATGGGCGTTTGCCCACGCTGACAGAGACGCCTGCATATGGTTGTGCCATTGTGCGTGAAATTTGATAGAATTCAATTGTGACCATTGAAACCTCTGCAAGAATTGCATTTCTGAGAAAGATCCATCTTTTCCATGGGTTGGATGATGGGGAGTTCGCGACGCTGGCAGATGTGTTGAATGAACAAGCGGTTCCTCAGGGCGCGGTGATTTTTGCGCAAGATAGTAAGGCCGAGGGCTTTTATTTGATCTATGCGGGCAGTGTGAGGATCACCCGGAAACAGGAAAAGAAAGAGATACAACTGGCGCTGTTGATAAAGAATGATTATTTTGGCGAAATGGCTTTGGTTGCCAATCGCCGCCGTTCTGCGACGGTGACTGCGCTGACCGATACCACTCTGCTGGTGTTATCGCGCGCAGATTTTGAAAAATTATATAAGCGCGCGCCGCATATCCGAGTTGATCTTGAGATCGCAGTGCGCAGTCGTCAACTGGCGCGCAAGCTGAAGTTCAAGTGGCTGAGGCCGGACGAGGTCATTTATTTTCTGGCGCGCAAGCATCCGCTGATCTTGTGGCAAAAGCTGGCGCTACCCGCGCTGGCGCTAACGGTTCCGGCTGGATTTTTCTATGCCTGGATCTTTCTCATTAATTTTTTGATCGTTGCACTGGCAGGCGGGTTGGCTCTGCTTGCCATCATTTTGTATATGACCTGGCTGGTGATTGATTGGGGTAATGATTATTATATTGTTACCAACCAGCGCGTGGTCTGGCTGGAAAAAGTGGTGGGCATTTACGATAGCCGGCAGGAATCGCCAATCGGCACGATTCTTTCCGTGGGCATAGAGGCGAATCAATTCGGAAGGTATTTTGATTATGGCAATGTGATCGTACGGACCTTTGTTGGGAAAATTCCATTCAGCAATGTGAACCATCCTGACCAGGCCTCGAAGATGATCGAGGAGTATTGGAACCGTACCAAGGAAGTTGCGGCGGTCCTAGAGAAGGAAGCCATGAAAAACGCCATCCGCAAGCGGTTAAATTTGCCGCTCCCCAGGCAGGCTCCGGGGTTTGGTGATGCCGCGCCCATCGCCAAAACCGATGTCAAGCCTCCGCCGCGCGGCGCGGGCGCGCTGGCGCTTTTGAAATTTGTTGGTGCGAACACCCTCAAGCTGCGTTATGAGGTTGGCGAAAATGTGATTTATAGGAAACATTGGGTGGTGTTGGTGTTACAGTCCTGGGTCCCTGTAGTTGGTTCACTGGGGATATTGCTTTTGTTCATTGCCCGGTTGGTGCAACTGGCTTTCCTGCCGAATGAGGCTTTCATCTCTTTCGAGGGCGGGATTACTGTGGATGCATGGGCAAGCGCTTTTCTGATCGCTTTCTTTCCGTTTGCCGGGTGGCTTGTGTACGAGGTCGCCGACTGGAGCAACGATAAATTCGAAGTCACGAATGATCAGATCATTGACCTTGACCGCAAGCCTTTTGGTACTGAGATCCGGAATGCAGCGCCGTTGGAAAATATTCTCGGGACTTTTTATGAGCGCAAAGGTTTCTTGGGAAACATCTTCAATTTTGGAACAGTCTATATAACTGTGGGCGGCACCAAACTTGCTTTTGAAGATGTAGTCGACCCTGCCACTGTGCAATCGGATATCGACCGCCGCCGCATGGCGCGCACTGCAAAGCAAAATGAAGCCAAGGTTGCCGGAGAACGTGACCGTATGGCAGAGTGGCTGGCAACGTATCATCGGGCTGCCAAGGATTTTAATGATGAAGAGAAACGTAATCAAAATTAAGAGTAAAATCGCCCTCACCCTCACCCTCTCCCATACGGAGAGGGGAATTAGAAAAGGTGTAAATAAAGAATGACTCTCCGTAGGATCGTAACTCTTCCCGAACCTGTATTGAAGCGCAAGGCGCGCACGGTCACTAAATTCGATAAAGACCTGCAAACCCTGTTGGATGACATGGTGGAAACCATGCGTGATGCGCCGGGTGTGGGACTCGCCGCGCCGCAGATTGGACTCTCCGAACGCATCATCGTGATCGAATATTATGAAAAGGAAGAGGATGAAGAAAACGAGGATGCCCCGAAAAAAGTTTGGGCAATGATCAACCCTGAGATCGTAAAATCTTCAGAAGAAACTTTGCCGGGCGTGGAAGGCTGTCTTTCCATTCCGGGTTTGGTGGGGGAAGTGGAGCGCCACACCGCGGTACAAGTCAAAGGAATGAATCGTCACGGCAAACCGATGAAGGTGAAAGCCAAAGGCTGGCTGGCGCGCATCTTCCAGCACGAGATCGATCATTTGAATGGAGTGCTCTTCACCGAACGCGCCACGCGCGTGTGGAGACCCTCAGAGGAAGTTGAGCAGGAACAGGAAGTTTGAAATTTGTGTTGCATATTACGTGATTTGTAGATGAACATTCGCCGCCTCACAACCGAAGAACTGCCTCGTCTGCGTCAATTTTGGGTTGACCATTGGGGCGACGATATCATCATTGTTCACGGTAATATTTATCGCCCCGAAGATGTTGAAGGTTTTGTCGTTGAAGAGCATAATGGATGGATCGGGTTGAT
>Ga0137333_1000054_pt1 | contig 26160 bp, 21 predicted proteins | sample EasRivERMLT231_2_FD_102286 | JGI IMG/M metagenome (GOLD analysis project Ga0137333, IMG submission 102286) | Soil microbial communities from meander-bound floodplain in the East River, Colorado, USA - East River MetaG ERMLT231_2 | ecosystem: Environmental > Terrestrial > Soil > Floodplain ... | reverse complement strand
CTAATCATCGTTATTTTTGCTCTTCTCATAATCGCCTGCTTATTTTTAATTCTATTTGTCATTCCTTTTCAGGCCACGCGGATCTACGGTCCGCCTGCGACATGGTTGACCCTTTCACAACGCCTTCAATATTCCGCTAAACTGCTTTGGTATGATGGCTTGCTCACGCGTCCGTTGAATGCCGAGAGTAGTGTGGAACAAAACTTCACAATCGACATTGGTGAGCCCGTCACTTCTGTTGTTGTAAATCTTCAAGAGTCGGGATTGATCCGTGATTCAGAATCATTCCGCGCTTATTTGATCTATTCGGGACTCGATACGTCCATTCAAGCGGGGGAGTATCGTCTCAGCGCGGCGATGTCTGCGATCGATATTGCACACGAACTTCAGGATGCGACTTCGGAGGAAGTCACATTTGTCATCCTCCCTGGCTGGCGCATGGAGGAGATCGCCGCGTCACTCCCGAGCTCCGGTTTGTCCATCACCTCCCAGGAATTTATCTCTGCATTTCAAACTCCATCAAGCGAGTATGATTTTCTTGCAGGTGCTGGTTCAACTGAAGGGTTTCTTTTCCCTGATTCTTATATTTTCACTCGTAATATTTCCGCCCCAGAATTGGTGGATGAATTCGTCCGCAACTTTGCCTTGCATCTTTCCATTGACATGAAAAATGGCTTTGAGAAACAAGGACTCACGGTCTATCAAGCCGTGACCCTCGCATCCATTGTGGAGCGCGAGGCAGTGCAGGATGAAGAGAAACCGTTGATCGCTTCGGTGTATCTGAACCGTTTGAGAATCGACATGAAACTTGAAGCTGATCCGACCGTCCAATACGCGCTTGGATATAACTTTACCCGACAAACCTGGTGGACGAATCCGCTGAGTTTGGAAGACCTGCAATTTAACACCCCATACAATACTTATCTATATGCCGGGTTGCCGCCCGCGCCGATTGCGAATCCCAGTTTGAAATCCTTACAGGCGGTGGCGTTCCCTGCTGAAACAGTGTATTACTACTTCCGCGCAAAATGTGACGATGGGGGCTATCATTCCTTTGCTGAGACTTTTGAAGAGCATCTTCAAAATGCGTGCCCGTGAAAGTATGATTGTGTTTCAGAAAATGCAGGCGTATAATCTATCCATGGAAATTTATGCAGTAGTAACTCTGCATAGCCACCCAATTTTGGTGGTCTTAAACAAAACATTCTGCTTAAGACCTAATTGTGTGCTTCCATAACATCACACGAAGTAAAAACATGAACAACAAAGGAAAATTGGCGGATTTGCCGAACGACTGGTGGCGACAACACTTGGCTTGTCAGACTCTAGCCGAGTGGTTTGGGCATCACTTAGTGGGTCTGTTTTTTTCTGTACAGGCAAATGGCTCAAAACAAGAGGGGGTATACACGGGCCTCGTGCTCTATTACGAAAAGAATCTTCTTTGGATTACTGCGGGTCATGTGGTTGACGAAATCCACAAGGTGTTATCAAATCCTGAAATTGATGTTCAAATCATGCGCTGGCTAGATGGATGCGAAATTCCTGGCGCTGAGTCTATTCCAGTGCACAACCGAAATTTGGAGATGTTTTCAGGCTTGGAATTTGGCATTGACTTTGGCGTTGTCAAGATTACCGGTCTTGATGCAAATAATATGCTAAACAATAATCGGACCCAAGTGATAACTGAAGAATTCTGGAAGACGCCCCATTCAAAGCCTGAAGGATATTACGTCTTAGGTTTCCCAAAGGAATGGGCTGAGCACCACGAAACGCGATTTCCTGATAACCAGATTTTCAATTCATTTCTTGCGAATCTCGCTTGCCTGCCAGTGCAGCAGATTGGATACCGCGGAGATTTTCACCCAAATAAAGAATTTTGGAATGACCCAGATGCATTTTATGGGCAGATACTCCCATTCGTTGATGGGGTTGAAGATCAACCTGCTAGTTTGAAGGGAATGAGTGGCGGTCCTTTGTTCTCAATTGAGAGAGACCCATCAGATAGAATTGGTTATCGACTCTTTGGAATTCAGCGTAGCGAAGACAAGGATGAACGGCTGATACGCGCCGAACCCATACACAAAATACTTGGATTGATAAATCCGTGATGTTACTGAGGGCAGATCATTGAGAGCAATTGAACTCAAAATGCGAGTATCCCCTATTGAGTTGGGTTCATGGGTGCCAAACACTGAAGAAGCACTCGCTTTTCCCTATCAACGAAATGGTATTTCTGGCAATTTGCTGATTACTCTGGACGAGGATAGGATTAAATGGGATTATATACCTTATATCGATCCTTCCACTGACAAAACCGAACTGGCAGAAGAGGTACCACTCACATGCGACCAGATTATCATCCGCATTGAAGGGTCGTATGATAACGTGCCTATTACTGAGCGATTGCCAGAAACAGAAAATTCAACCAATCCTCCAGCCTTGTCGAACGTATTGCGAGAGTATAGTAATGAAGATTTGAAGTTTCTAGCCATCGCTCATGATTTGGCTATCGAGTACTTGGGCAAGTTTGTTAACTACATCAATTTTGATTTGGGTCAGTATTGGGTTGGTCTGGGGCAGATGCGTGAATGGGGAATGTGGTACTTCTTTCGAGAGACTGGAGCGAATTGGGTGGAGATCGATGACATTTATAATGGGAGTGTGATAGGAGGTCTGATACCAATCTTCGATGCCGAGTCCGAAGAACCCAAACCTCCCGCTTTTTACTACCAAAGCAAAGAGTTGGATAAAGCCTATTGGGTCAACATGCAAGAATTGCTTCAAGAAACGCGCCAGGTAGATTTAGCGAGCAAGTTAATATCGAATGCAAAGAGACATTTGGCAAATGGTGATTATCGAATGGCAACTGTTGAATCTATCGCTGCCTTAGAAGTAAGTTTAGGAAATTTCGTTGAAAGTCGGGTGAAGAAAAAAGGTGTTTCCGGCAAAGCGGGACGCCTAGGTATTGATAGGTATTTGAACCTGCTATTACCCCTCGTGCTGGGAAAAGATGAATTGGATGTATGGATTAATAAGATGCATTCAAATCAATCAAGCGCAAGTGGAAAGCAGAAGATGAATAGCAGCGCAGTAACCCAACAATGTAATGATCTCAATCAACTTCGGAATCAAGTTGTTCACAAGGGAACCGTTCCATCAGATAAAATTGCAATCATTGAGCGGGGCATCACGGCAATCGAATTGTTGGCTGACTTCATCCGTGATTCTGAGAGCAGACTCTAAATCGTGAATAAAAGTGCCAACTATCGCGTACAATCAATTTGATCAGTTGCGATACGCACAAGGCTGATATTATACCGCTCGGTGTGATTCACTTAAGGTGATTTCCGATATTCATCCCACGCATCCAGTGCCGGTTTGGGAGTTCCATTTAAGTTGCAGGTAATAGTTTGAAATCCTTGCAGGCGGGGCTTTCCCATCTGAGTCAACGTACTACTACTTCCGCGCGAAATGTGACGATGGAGGTTATCATTCCTTTGCAGAGACTTTTGAAGAGCATGTAGAGAATGGGTGCCAGTGAGAATAATCTTCGCACATTAGGCTGCGATCTGTGAAGTTTGTACTTGTTTGATAAATTTCAGAGCAATTTCATCCTTTTATCTACACGTATTGTATTTGATGGATAATCGGAGTAATATAACAGGGTAACTTAAGTCGTTGACGCAAGAATCTGAAAGATGTAATAGGAGGATTCTATGATTCGCAAAAACGCCGTTAAGATTACAGGTTTCGTAACAGTGGGCATGCTGTTTGTTGTTGCTTGTTCCTCGTCTTCACCTACAAGCGTGCCTGTTCAATCAGTTTCGACCCCAACCCTGCCAACAAATACATTACCACCACCTACCGCATCGCCTCTGCCAACTGCATCAGCTACTGAGGAAGTGATTGAGTTGAATCCATCCCCTCGCGGCCACGTTTCGATGGCTTATGACTCTGAGTCGAAGCAGGTCATCCTGTTTGGCGGACAAACTGGGGATTTCAACAAGCAGGACATCCCGTTTAGCGGACCAACGATGGATTTCGCCAATCCTGGCATCTTTAGCGACGAGACATGGGCTTATGATGTCACCACCAATATATGGAAAGAAATGAAACCGCCTTTGGCGCCCGACGCTGGCGCTGCTGGCTCACTAGTATATGACGTCGAATCAGATCGTGTTATTTTGTTTGGCACCACGCGCGGACACTCCCCATTCGTAGAGACTTGGGCTTACGACTTTAACACAAACACTTGGACAAAAATGGTGGCGACAGGACCAAGCACGCACCTAGGATCCAATATGGCTTATGATATCGAATCAGACCGGATCATCCTATTTGGTGGTTATAACCATTATCGCGACGAAATGTATCAAGATACTTGGACTTATGACTTCAACTCAGATACTTGGACATGGATGAAGCCAGTCACCAGCCCTCCAGGTCAGAATTTTCATTCTATGACCTATAATATCAAAGTTGATCGAGTCATCTTGTGGGGCGGGGATACCGAAGTAGACATGGCTCGCCCTCCAAAAGATCCCAGTGTGTGGGCTTATGACTTCAATGCAAATACTTGGGAACAAAAGAAAACCAGTGATGGACCAAGCGCCCGCGCTTTCAGCGCCATTGCTTATGACACTGCATCCGATCAGATCATTTTGTATGGCGGCTATACCATCGGCAGTCATGAGATGTGGGCATACGATCTCAGCAAAAATGCTTGGCAAAAATTGGATTCCAGCATAAACCCCGGCGACTTGTCACGACATGCGTTTTCATACATTCCTGATACGGATCGATTTATCTTGTTTGGCGGTCAATTGGGGAGCACGCATTACAACTACACCCAATCAACGTGGGTCTATGATTTCAATACCAATACATGGACGGATGTGACACGACAACCCTAAGTTTTCCCGGTGATGATGAGTTGGGTTGCGTCCATCTTTTTAATTGCTCTTTGCAGCCTCGCGCCTTGGCATTGAGTCTTTTCTGACAAGATATATCGCAACAATATTTATACCCAAACCAAGAACTGCCAACACAAACCCTTCAATGAGAACAGGCTTAAGAATCTGACTCGTCACCGCGCTCATGGTTTCACTCATTGTCGAGATCAAAATCGGTGGGATGAAGTTGGGACCCTGAGTTTGAAGCACGGCCTGAATGATTAACGCCAACACGGGTGCCCCAAGCAAGGCGATCAGCGAAGTGACTCCGCCTGTGATAAGGAATGGGTAGCCCCACCACTTGAACCAGTCAATAAGACTTCGTATGGCAAAGATCGTGAGAACGAATAAGAAGAGCAACGGGAAGACGGGTGTTATCTTCATCAAGGTACGGAACCTATCCAATCGGAGGCGCGGGTCTTCAGGTGTGCTGGTTCGTTCTCCAGATATCAAGGTGACTTCATCTGGAAAGGCAGTTGCCATGACTTGAAGTTGTGATTCGATCAATGGGGTCATCAATCCCATGAGCTCTTCAGGCGGGTTGCAAAGGGTTATGTCACCACCGAATAGCCCAAGCCCAAGTTGGAGGAGTTGTTCAGCCGTGCAATCCGGTTGGGCGTGCAGGATCTGTTTTAGTGCTTCCATCCCTGAATCGCCCTTGAGATGCTGTTTGATCGGCAATAAAGAAATTACAGCCGAATCGGTTTTGCCATTCAAGTAATCGAAGACCGCATCGAGCGTGTTGTTCGTGATGGTTCTAAGTTCCTCCGGCGGTAAAAGGGAGGCGATGGTGGCTTTCCAATCCTCTATTGATAGTGCTTTCAAATAAGGGTCTGCGTTACCATCTTCCGCATTGGATGCATACAATGCATTCGCCAAAATCTCCGGCATGCGTTCATACAGGTTAAGATTCTCGAAAGCCTGTTTATACGTTGCAGAGGTAAATACTTTACTTTCGATGTTGAATGCCAGCAGGGCAATCACGCCGCTGATAACGAACAATGCCGCGCAACTGCCTGCTATGATTTTTCTGAAGATGTCCATAATTTATATTGATTTTACAATTGAATGTGATGCGCTTCGTCTGCGTTCATCGCAACAAGTGTGGTTTCGTCCTGAGCGGAGGGCTGAGCGATCGTTGCGAAGCCCGTAGTCGAAGGACGCTCCGCTCAGCGCGAACGACTTTATTGTTCGATCATATCCATATAATCCAGCGTTACGATTTCACTTAAGGATGCGCCGAGTAATTCCAGTAATTCATTTACCAAATGCGCCTTGTTATCGGCATCTTTGCGGCTCCAGGTGCGGCTCTTGATCTCAAGGAAATATCCGAGCGCGGGCGTGGTGACATTATCCAGGTTCAAGTAAAACTCGGTATCCTTGTATTTGATAAACCAGCGCAGGCGATCCTTGTCAATCAGCACTTCTGTTTTGGGTTTGAAATATTCCCGATAAAAGCGCAGTGAATTGGTGGCGGGCGCAAGGAAGCGACTGCGCGACAACAGCACGTCATGCTCGAAATGCCCTTCGCGTTTTCGGCCGATCAACGTCAGTCGGACGCGTGTTTTTGTGGGGATGCCCTTTGCGTTATCCATGAAATCATCCTCGCGGTAACGCAAGCGGCCCTGTAACTCGTCATCGAAGAAGAAATATACATCATGTTGATGGTAATGCCGTTCGTACAGGATGTCGATATCATTCCGCATCAAGGCCTGGATGATGGGGTCTGCTTCAGCGATCCGAACTTTGAGTTGCACCTCAAACGACTCCTCTTCAGACGAGCCGCCGAGTGCGATCAGTTTTGATAATACCGATTGCTCACGTTCGATCAAGAACATGTCTATTTTCTTTGCGATGTCTGCGGCTTCGGCGAGAAGTTCCTCTTCTTTGATCGTGAGCAACTTGCGATCACGCATCAACCATCTACCGTTCACCATCACATCGGTCACATCGGTGGATTTGCTGGCGTAGACGATCTGTGCATAAGCATTATCTGATGAGCGTCTGAAGGATGGAGAGTTGTGGAGTGGGCTGAGGTCAACCAGAATGAGGTCGGCGCGACGGCTTGGGGTCAGTGAGCCGGTCAAATGTCCGATATGAAGCGCCTGGGCGCCGAGTCGGGTTGCCATCAACAGTGCTTGTGAAGCGGGAAGCGAAGTCGGGTCATTCGTCACGGCTTTGGCAACGAACGCTGCGAGGCGCACTTCCTCGAACATATCCAGATCGTTATTTGAGGCGGGGCCATCGGTGCCGATGCCAATGTTGAGTCCAGCTTCAAGCATTTTGACAACAGGCGCAAACCCAGATGCGAGTTTGAGATTTGATGATGGATTATGTGAAACACCCGCGCCTGCGTGATGAAGGGTGCGGATCTCGCCCATATCAATATGCACGCAATGCGCCGCGATGACTTTGGCTTCAAGCAGTCCCTGCTTCTTTACGTAGGGAACTACCGGCATGCCGTTCTCATTACGCATGTTGTCCACCTCAAAGGATGTCTCGGCGATATGGATGTGAAGTGGAATATCGAATTCTTTTGCGAGGTCAGCAGTCTCGCGTAAAATTTGAGGTGTGGTGGTGTAAGGCGCATGCGGCGCAATGGATGGGACGATCAGCGGATGTCCCTGCCACTTGATGATGTAATCACGTGCTTTTTCCATCGCATCTTCATAGGATGCCGCATCGGGTGTTGGAAATTTGAGAATGGATTGACCGCACACGCCGCGCATCCCGGCTTGTGCTGTTGCGGTTGCGACATCATCTTCATAAAAATACATATCGTTGAAGGTGGTCACGCCACTGCGAATTAATTCTCCACAAGCGATCGATGTGCCCAGCCGGATAAATTCAGGTGATGCAAATTCTCTTTCGACTGGCCACATGTAGCCTTGCAGCCAAACGTCGAGACGAAGATCATCGGCGATGCCGCGCAGGAGTGTCATTGGCACATGAGTATGCGCGTTGACCAGGCCAGGCATGAGCACTTTGCCTTTGCAGTCAATCGTCTCTTTTGCGGAATATTCTTTTTTGATCCCGTCTTCTGGTCCCACCGCGACGATGCTATCGCCATTCACAGCGACTGCGCCGTGGGTGTACTGATTCATTTTGTCGTCCATGGTGAGGACGTGAGCGTTGATGAATAAGATGTCTGCAGTTTGCATTGCTTCTCCTTGTGTCATTCGTCCTCCCGAAAAACATTGGGACTGTGTGAGCGCAGACGAAGGGCGATTATCACGACGATTTATATATCCATGCAACATGCGCTTCGACTACATGCCTCGGCTTTCACTCGGCACTCCGCTCAGCGCGAGAATAAATTATGGAATAAAACTCAACAGCACTTTCAGCGCTTTCAGATTTTTATCGAAGTCGGTGTCTTTATGATTAGCCAGTTCCATATCCACTGCCGCGCCGACGCCGTTTTCAACAGCCCAATCGGCGAGTGTGCCGGTGTATTCGCAGCCGGTATCCATGGGTGGATATGGATATTTTGTGACGAAGGCTAATGTGCTTGCGAGCCGTTTTGATGGTTCCTCCCATGGCACGCCACCGGGGAAGACTCCCAGTGCCGCGCTGTGGTAACTGATCAGCGCGTCGATTTTGTGAGCAGAAATAAAGTTCATCACCGCGCGGGTTTCGGGTTCAGAGCCGCCATATGCACCGCCGGTAGTGGGACGATACACCCAGCAGCCATCGCGGTTCCAATCTGCCATCCAGTTTTCGGAAGGGAAGTTGCGGTTCAAGTCGACTCCATTGTTATTGACGCGGCCATCCACAGTATGTTCACGCGCTTCACCATCCGGGTTCATGTTGCGGATGATATACAGTGTTACATCAATGGGAATCACATCCGGGTTGTTGTTGATATATTCGATCAATTCATTGGCAAGTTGAATCGTGTTCCATTCACTGCCACCGTGAATGCCAGCGACGATCAAGTATTCTCGTTCGCCGCTGCCGAATGTATACACTTCAATTGGCCGGCTTGCAGCAGAAAAACCGATAACGCCTGGAAGTGGTCCATTGGCCAGGATGAACGGTGTGGATGTTTCAAAGACGGGTGGTGTATAAAATGGGTTGGGTGTCAACGTTGGCAAAAAGTGACTTGTGGGCGCGCCCAGTTGGACCGTGCCTGGTGTTGGTGTTCCTGCGAGCAGCGCATTTGCCGCAGATGCGCCCTGCTTATTAAAATAAAATAATCCCGCACCGAGCAGGCATAGTGTAACGATGCCGTTTACGCCCCAGATCACATACACCCAGCCGTGCGATTGCTTTTTACGACGCGCCATATCAGTCATTCTCCCTGGCTTTGCGCCGTAACCAATCGAGCGCGAGATTTACAGCCCAGCGCGTGACACTGCGCGGCGGTCCACCATACGTGATGTGATGCGTCTTTTCGCCGCGTGGTGTGATGAGCGCAATATCGGCTGTGCGATTTTCAACCGACGCAATGACGCCGATCGCCGCGTCTGTTTTGGATTCGGCGCGGGCGGCGCGTAAAGCGTCCATGAGGGAATCAGGATTGAGGTCCGGTAGTGAGGCGGTGTGAGGGATTCGGCGCGCAAGCATTCCATCCAATCCGGATTCGATCCCGATCAGACTCCAGCCGCAGGTTGCCACCGCGTTAAGCGCCGCTTCCTCCAATTTATCTTCATCCGCTCCGAAGACGATCTCCCCAAGCCTTTGCCGGACATCCGCTTCGATCTTTGCGATCATTTCATCAGCTTCGGTTTCATTGCGCGCTTTTGCCGCGATGCGAATATCCACAACTCCGGTATGCGCGGCGAGCCCGACAGTGGGGTTGCTGAGTGTTTCGAGGTCGGCGATCTTTTCATCGATCCTGCCCTCTCCGAGACCGGCGCAATGCAAAACTTTTATTTTGATGATCTCGTTTAGGTCGAATCTTTTTTGCAGATGTGGCACGATGGATTCGTGCAGAATATATTCCATCTCGTTGGGAACACCCGGTAAAGATATGACTACATTGCTTTCAGTTTCCACAATAAAGCAAGGCGCGGTGCCAACAGGGTTTTTAATTGCAAGAGCGCCTTTGGGAACGTATGCCTGACGTTTTTGATTCTCGGATGGTTTGCGTCCGTAACGCGAGATGACATCCACAACTTGTTGCCACAGGTCTTCGCGAAATTCTGTTTCGACACCCAGGGCTAATGCAACAGCCTCGCGCGTGGGGTCGTCTACGGTTGGACCCAGCCCGCCTGTGGTAATGACGATCTCGGCGTGTTGCATGGAACTGCGAATGGCTTGGGCAATGCGTTCCGTGTTGTCGCCGATGGTGACGACGCGATACAAATCCACGCCCATGCCGCGCAGGACGCGTGCAATGTAGCGTGTGTTCGTGTCCACGATCTCACCGAGTAATATTTCTGTTCCGATGGTGATGATTTCTGCTGAGGGCATGATTATTTTTCTTCGTCCTGAGCGGAGCCGCCGTGTTCGTCGGTGGCGCAGTCGAAGGACAGGTTTCAAGGTTAGTTAAAATACACTGATTACTCGCGCTTCTTCTGCGGTCTCCATGCTTCGCATCTCGACCTCCGCTCAGCGCGAAGGGCATTCTCTAAAACTCCACTTCCACACCGAGTCTCATCGCGCGGGCATTCTTGAGCGCAAGTTGGGCGGCGGTGGCATCCTGGACAGCATTGCCTACGGATTTGAAGAATGTGATTTCATTGTCTGATTGCCTGCCTTCTTTGGTTCCCAAAACAATTTCTCCAAGTTCTGCGTAGATGTTCGATTCATCGATAACTCCCGCGCGTATGGCTTGGACAATATCACCTGCCTCGTCCATCACGGTCGCGCGTGAATCTACAAAAATGCGGGCGCGGGCGACAGTTTCAACAGGAAGTTCCTGCATCTCTGGTGTATACCCACCGATGGCGGATAAGTGTGTACCTGATTTTACATCTTTATCTTCAAAAACTGGTTTTATTGAGCTGGTGGCTGTGCAGATAATATCCGCATTTTCAATGGCTTCTTTAGGTGTTTTTGCCACGCGGATATCTCTGGGGATGGAGTCGTATCCAGCCATTTGTTCAGCGAAGGCCTTTGCTTTTTCAAGTGTTGGGTTGTAGATAAACGCTGTTTCAATGTTGCGGGTGGAACAGGCAGCTTCGAGTTCTGTTCGTCCTTGAGGACCGGTACCGAATATTGCAACAATCCTGCTGTCTCTGCGTGCGAGCAGATCAATTGCCGCGCCACTGCCAGCGCCGGTGCGGATGGCTGTGAGTGTGCTCCCTTCGAGTAAGGCGAGTGCGCGACCCGTATCTGATTCGAGTACGAGCACTGCAGCCTGGATGTAGGCGAGTCCGCGTGCGGGATTCTTTGGAAAAAGCGATACAACTTTGACTGCCAATGCCTCACCTGAATCGGATCTCATGTATGCGGGCATGAAAAGGCTGAGCGCGTCATGCTGTGAGATTGGCAAACGCGTCCGAAGCGGCACAACAGCCGTCCCGTTGGAAAGTGAAGCGAAGGCATCCTTCATTGCCGCGATGGTTTGATCCATTGGTAAGGCTTGTCGAACTTCGTCCGCATTGAGAATGAGCATGCTGATTCCTCTTTATTTGGGTTGTAAACGCAAAGGGTATAATGTCGTCAGTATATTTTAGTTTATAAAGTTCAATTGACAGCTTGATTTTAATGTAGGATGACTATGAAGTCCAAAGATCGCAAAACAATTTTTTCACTTCCCCTGATTGTGATACTCGGTCTCGGTCTCGTTCTTGTTGGGATCTTTTATTTGATGCGTCAATTAGGTGACGGGAATCCATCTCAAGCCGTTGTTGGAAACGAGGCCGTCACCGTGACTGCCTCTGCAACCAGTATTTGGAAGGCTTTTCAGGAATCCAGTCCGTTCGCTTATACAACTCCGTTGCCTGATCCGGTGCAGAGCCCATTGGATGGACTTTATGCCATGATCGATCAGTCCCAGCCACAATGGTGGAAATGTGTGCGTTGTGCCGACTACCGACCTGTGGGCGGCATTTGGAAATTGAAATTTGATAAGGGTGTTATGCGTATTTTTTACGAAGTTACAGGTTGGAGAAGCATTGCTTCTTATACTGTTTCCGAAGACCGCCTTTATATTTTCAATGATCCATATTGTCCGGAGGATCTCGGCGAATACAAATGGCAGGTGGATGGGGGGCAACTTAAACTTGAGGCCATTGCTGATGCCTGTGCTTTCGATCTACGCGCGGAAAATTTGAGTCGTGAATCATGGTCTGCCTGTACGTCGTCAGGGGAAACGGTTGACCTTGGGACTTCGAAGCAAGATGCGCCCGGTTGCCAGGAAGATATCGTTATACCCACATCCGCTGCTCAACCGGAGCTGGCAGTCAAGGTGACCGTTTATGGCGGGGATAGTCGCTTCTTTGTGAAACCACCTGATGTTATCGCCAACGCGAACACTGCCGATAGGGAGGCGCCGTCGGGCATCGACATAAGTTATGATGATAATACAATACCTTATGGCGTACACCGCGTTTTATGGTGGAACGGCGATTGGGTGGAAGCAACGACTGAACTGCCATTTACTGCGATAGGCGTACAGTTCTTTGGTGAATTACAGATCGGCTGGGCACGAGTGCTTTTTGACGGTGTGGAGGTGTGGCGTGGAGATACTTCAGCGATCTGGTCGAAGAATGCACGAACTGGCGGCTATATTGAGATATCCGGTTTTAGCCCAGGCAAGCACACGATTCGAGCGGAGAGTCTGGGCTTTGATTACCGTCCTGTTACTGTGGTAAGTTTTGGGTATAGTTATGAGAGCGGTGTTGAAACGGCCAACCCCTGAAAAGCGCGCTTGATTGAAAAGAATTGAAAAGAGCAGTGTCATAAAATTATGACACTGCTCTTTTTTGTTCGTTCGAGGCCGTTTACGTTTACTCCATGCCCAGATATGCTTTTTGGACGGTTGGGTTGCTTTTGAGGTTTTCAGCAGAGTCACTGATGACGATCTCGCCAGTTTGGAGAACATACCCGCGATGTGCAATTGACAACGCCATGAGCGCGTTTTGTTCGACGAGCAGGATGGTTACGCCCTCTTTGTTGATCTGTTGAATGGTATCAAAGATCAGTTCAACAAGCACGGGCGCGAGGCCCATGGATGGTTCATCCATAAGTAGCACGGTTGGGTTGGACATCATCGCGCGACCTGTCGCTAACATTTGTTGTTCGCCACCTGAAAGCGTGCCAGCTACCTGGTTGCGGCGTTCTTTTAAGCGTGGAAAGAGCGCCATTACCTTTTCCATGTTTTGAGCGATTTCCTGTTTGTCGTCGCGAGTATACGAACCCATTTCAAGGTTTTCTGTAACAGATAGTCTGGCGAAGATACCGCGCCCTTCCGGGACCATGGACATGCCTTTGTATACAATTTCGTGCGGCTTGAACTTGAGCAGGTTCTGATCGTTATATGTAATTGTGCCTGCACGCGGCGTGAGCAAGCCGGAGATGGTTCGGAGTGTGGTGGTTTTGCCTGCGCCGTTTCCGCCGATCAAAGTTACGATTTCACCTTTTTCGATGTTGAGGGAAATTCCTTTGAGGGCGTGAATATTACCGTAGTAGGTATGTATGTTATCAACTTTTAATATGGACATTTTGGGCCTGCCCTTACTGGGATTTCTTCGTATTGGTGAAGCGTTCGTGAGCCGTAGCCATACCTTCCGTCGCGGCGCCGCGTCCAAGGTAGGCTTCGATCACACGCGGATTGCTCTGGATTTCGGCTGGGGTTCCTTCCGCAATCTTCTCGCCGTAGTCTAAAACGGTAATCTGTTCGGATATGCCCATGACCACTCTCATATCATGTTCAATGAGCAGGATCGAAATGCCGAGTTCATCACGCAAGCGGCGGATGAAGGCGGTCATTTCTTCTGTTTCGTGCGGGTTCATTCCTGCGGATGGTTCATCCAGCAAGAGGAGTTTGGGTTTGCTGGCAAGGGCGCGTGCAACCTCGAGGCGGCGTTGGTCGCCATAGGGAAGATTTTTGGCTAGAAAATCTCCCTTTCCACTTAGCCCGACGAAATTCAAAAGACGGCGCGCTTCCTTGAGCGCTTCTGCTTCTTCTTTGCGTGTTGCAGGTGTATTGAATATCGCTCCGAACACCGTAGATTTCAAACGCGAGTGAAGCCCAACAAGGATGTTCTCAAGAGCTGTCAGGTTGGAGAAAAGGCGGATATTTTGATAAGTGCGGGTGATGCCACGATAGTTGATGCGATCCGATGTAAGCCCAACGATTGAACTACCATCGAAAAGAATTTCACCTTCCTCAGGTTTATAGAAACCAGTGATGCAATTGAAAAATGTTGTTTTGCCGGCGCCATTTGGTCCGATGACGCTATGGATGGACTTTTCAGCCATTTCAATATCAAGATGGCCCACAGCGGTCAGACCGCCAAAATATTTGGTTACTTTACGAGCGGAAAGAATGGTTGACATGTGCATGCCTCATTAACTTGCAGAAGGACGCGGTTCAGGTCTGGCATCCACCGAATCTTCCTGGTGTAGTTCTCTGCGATGAACTGTTTCCGGCAGGAAACCCTCAGGCTTATTGAGCATCATCACAATCAACAGGATTGAGTAGACTAGGAGCCGGTATTCAGAGAACTCACGCAAGAGTTCCGGGAGTCCGACCAAAACCAATCCTCCAACGAAAACACCCGGTATGCTTCCCATGCCACCGACGATAATGAGCGCCAGCACATTAATGGATACCAGTAGTTTGAAGCTGTGCGGATAAATGGATCCAATTTGAGAGGCGAGAATGGCACCACTCAATCCGGCGAATGCTGCACCGGTTGCAAAAGCCATTAGTTTGGTGGAGACCAGATGAATGCCCATTGCCTGCGCGACATCTTCATCCTCGCGCAGCGCCTTCCATGCCCTGCCAATGCGCGAATCACGCAACCGCCATGATATGAAAGTCGCCAGTAAAATTGCAAGGATTATGAGGTAATACAGTTTCTGTGGTGAATTAAAATCGAGCTCTCCAATGTTGATCTTGGCAACCTGGACAACTCCCTGCGAACCGCCAATATAGGGCTTGAGGAAGTCAGAGCCAGCCAAAATGCGAATGATCTCGCCGAACGCCAGTGTTACAATAGCGAGATAATCACCACGGATGTTAAGCACAGGAATGCCTAGAATAACACCTGCTATTACCGAAATTATGACGGCAAAAGGGAGCGCCTGCCAGAAGGTCATCTGTGGACCGTAGACAATCTGCCCTGCTTGCGGACCGATAGCTGTGGTGGTCAGGACGCCCATCACATAAGCCCCAATGGCAAAAAAAGCGACATAGCCCAGATCAAGCAGACCGGCGAAGCCAACCACGATGTTCAAGCCCAAACCCATCAGTATGTATAAGCCAACAATGTTGAAGACATTGCTTAGAATAGATCCAAGCAAATTTGGCAGGTAGAAAATAATGACAGCCGCGAGCGCTAGGCTTATCCAGCGCACAGTCTGTTGACTAGCGGCAGGGAGTGCGCGCAATCGCGCCTGAATTCGCGAGGATTGCCCGGATGGGAGAACGCTCACGCCAGCTACAACACCAAAGACAACTACAGCGCCCAAAATGGATAACCCTTTTTCATTCCGGCCGCCAAACATCCATTGAAGGGCATCGCCGATCGTTGGCAGACTGATCAGTGTGACGCGTATTAAATCCTGCAATAAACCCAGCAAAGCGACCCATGCCAAACCTTGAACAGTCGCGTTACTGAAGCGCGTAGGCAGAATTTGAATCAAAGCACCGGCAAGTCCTCCAAGTATGCCCAGCGTAAACATCAGGCCGAATGTTGCAATGCCACCCTCTCCTCCGAAAGTCAGAATCTTGATAAGCGCTGGTGAGGCATTCAGAAAAATCGTGCGGAGATCGAGAGCCACGATCAGTTGGACGAGGAGCCAGAGCAAAAATCCAACTACTGCCCCAGCCACTCCCCCCTCGATCACACGCAGAAATGACCTTGTGGTGTACGAACGACGGGCTGAAAAATATCCGGTTGCCAGAAGGGCCATCAGGAGCAGTGTCTGCCCCATTTCGATGACGCCGGCGATAATGTCGCGTCTAGCGAACTCCTCCACCATCCCAAGTAGTGAGATCAAGATCGCAGCGATTCCGCCAATCACACCGATTTGGAGAGCCATGAACCAGTTGGACGATTGCAATTTATTCATCATCGACTCCTTACGCTTTGGCTTTTGCCAATCGTTCACCAAGCAAACCTGTCGGGCGGAAGATCAAGACCAGAATGAGCATGGTAAAAGCAATTACATCCTTGAGTTGATACGGTGCCGCGACTCCCAAGCCATCCAGGAAAAGAATAGGTCCAACAGATTCAAAGATGCCCAGGAAAAGGCTTCCCAGCATGGCGCCAGGAAGGTTACCGATTCCACCCAACACAGCAGCAGTAAAGGCTTTTATACCGGGTACGAAGCCCATGGTTGCATTGATCTGTCGGAACATCAGGGAATAGAGCACGCCTCCGGCGCCGGCCGCCGCAGCGCCCAGCACAAATGTCCGGACGATAATGGCATCCACGTCAATGCCCATAAGAGCCGCAGTATCTTTATCTTCGGACACCGCACGCATCGCTTTCCCGGTACGCGTGCGCATGACAAAAAAGTATAGTGCAACCATCAACAGACCAGCGGAAACAATTACAAGGATTTGGATCTTCTGAATAGCAAAGTCACCACCCAGACTGACTGTACCTTTGAGAATGTCTACATCTGGATAGGCTTTACTCTGAGAACCAAAAAGATGACGGAAGGCTTCTTGAAGAAAGAACGAAGCACCGATGGCGGTGATCAATGGAACGAGGCGAGGCGCCTTCCGCAGAGGTCGATAGGCAATTCGTTCCAATAAAACAGCTACTATCACGGAAGTCACGACGCCGACAGCTAGAACAACCAGCAGGGCAGCAAAAGGATTCTTATCAAGGAAGCCTGATTTATTGAATGAAGTAATGACGAAGTAACTTATGTAAGCCCCGCTCATGAACACTTCGCTGTGCGCGAAGTTGATCATGCGTAAAATGCCATATACCAGGGTGTAGCCCAAGGCGATCAGGGCGTATACGCTACCCTGAGCCAGGCCGAATACCAAAAAATCAAACCAATGCCGGGCTGTGTAATTTCCCGTCCGTAACGTGGCGAATGAACCAACCACTACGAGGGTGACTATCGCGCCTCCAGTCAGCCACATAAAGTAATCGGTGCTGGTGTAACGTTCCAAGGCTCGTTTTAGCATATCATGCTCCTGTTTCAGGAAATCTTCCAGCAGCTACATGAAAACATTCAAGGGTGGATATGATTTGGCATCCGAGCCCTTGTAAAGGATGAGCCGGAGAACATGAACATATCCGGCTCATCCTGTCTTACATTATCTTGTTAACACTCAACAAGTCTTGCTGAATTACTGACCAGGTTTCCAGACAATTGGAGGAGGCCAGTTGCCGCCAACTTCAGCCTCGCCCATCTGATAAACGCCCAGCGCTTCACCAGTGGCACAATCGCCGTTGGCATCGCAGGTGAGTTTGCCAGACAAAGCATCGAAATCTGAGGTGGCATAAACGGCATCACGCAGCGCCTGGCGGCCGATATGAACGGTGCCATCTGCATCAACAACAGCTACAGCCTCAATCGCGGCAAAGAAGATATTCGTCGCATCATACGCGAAGGCGTGGTAGCCACTGGGTGGCTGGCCGCCATACTTGGCAGTCCACTTGGCAAGAAATTCTGCATATGCGGGAATGGCCGGATCTAAATAAGGACCGGACATATACATGCCAACCGCCGCGTCGCCTGTCGCTTCGGGGAATGAATCAGCGAAAGTTCCATCAGCGGCCATGAGGGCCACAGTTTCCAGACCAGAGACTTCCTTAGCCTGTTGCGCAACCAGGTCACCTTCGGGTTCGAAGATCGGGAAGTAGATGATTTGCGGTGCACCAGTAGCGATGCTGGTCAGCACAGGTTTCATGTCTGTGTCACCGACATTGATGGCTTCCTGAGCCGTAACCGTACCGCCCAGTTCCGTAAAGGTTTTGGCAAACACTTCCTGCAAACTCTGGGCATAAGGACTACCGTCATGGATGGTAGCGGCTGAAGTAAGGCCAAGTTCATTGTAGGCAAACTGAGCGGCCATGGCACCCTGGAACAGATCGTTGTGAGCGGTGCGTAAATAGCCAGCCCAGTGATCAGGGTGATCAGGATTGGTCAGGTCGGGGTTGGTGTTCGAGGGCGAGATCATGGTCATACCAGCCGCAGAAATCAACGGCATGGCAGCACGGGCTTCGCTCGAACAGGTGGTGCCGATGATAGCCACAATGGTCGTGTCGGCGGCTAACTTTGTGCCAGCGGCTTGCCCACCTTCGGCGTTACACAAGGTGTCCTCACCGGTCAATTCGATCGGGTGGCCGAGCAATTCACCTTTGTCGTCAATGGCGATCTCAACACCACCGCGGGCATCCTCACCGAGAGGAGCCGTGGCGCCAGAGACTGTCAGGGCCCAGGCAAAGTGGATGGGATCGCCTGGGGCAATGTCCACACAGCCGATGGCATCATCGCAAACAAATGCTGCAGGAGCCTCAGTTGCTGGAGCTTCAGTTGCAGGAGCTTCTGTAGCCGGGGCTTCAGTTGCGGGCGCTGCAGTTGGGGTTCCGCCACCGCATGCAACAAGCAACATGCTGGTGAGAACCAATAGCGAAATCAAACTAAACAAGCGTTTCATTTTTCTTTCTCCTCAGAAAATAGTTAGGGTTTTCTCTTGGTATCCGTTTGGGATACAGCGATTATGCAGACCAGGCGTTTCAAGTCAGCGTCACCTCCTTTGGTGAATAATTTGATTCCATTAAGAAAGACCCGGAAAAAACATCCCTATGGACACAGTTTTCTCACGACTCAAAAATGGTGTACTCCAATAACCTGTCAGGGCCAGCGTACACAAGTTATTAACGACTAATAGTAAGTGAAATTTATCAAGGGGTCAAGTGGCTGTAAAAAAACGATCATGGCTTTCTCAAATGTCACGAACAAAGCGAAATACCCAAATTTTCTTGTTTTCGCGAAATTCGCCCATTATGGGTAACACTTGCACCTGGCGCAAGTGCAGGTATTCGCAGTGAGCCTGTGCGGCAAACTCATATATCCGTCATCCTGCATCGAGAAAGTCACAAAAACTATTCTCTGTTGTGTGACCTGTATAGTAACTGTTCTCGAATACGCAGGTCGGTATTTCTGATCTTCATCGCCAGATCCGCCGCCAGGTTATACATCAAGCGATAGCCCAATTGCGGATAGGTCTCGCATAGCATGATCAATTTATCGCGTGGAATAATTAAGAGTCTGGTATCTTTCTGCGACGCGCAAGCAGATGCCGATCGCAGCCCCTCATCTACAAGGGCAACTTCGCCGAAAGATTGACCCCGTCGCATGGTTGCAATGATTTTATTTTCAATGCCGTCCTCTGTCGTACTCACTAGGGAGGGGTCAACAACAATATCCACCTCACCTTGAATAACGATGTACAGCTCCTTACTGCTGCTGTTTTCTTTAAATATCAAATCATCCTTTTGAAATGTCGCTTCGTGGCATAGGTTCGCGACCAGTTCGAGTTGCGTAGGTGTGAATTGATAAAATATATCGCTTTGTTTCAATGAGTTGACAATTGAAGCATTTGACACGGCAACCTCCAGGATTGACACGAGTGTAGCATAAATAAAGATGAAGTGCAACGCTTCATACTAGGGATAAGTCTGGTTCAGCCAGTCAAGCGGATCCACCTGGACGCCGTTCACCCACACTTCCCAATGCAAGTGCGCGCCGGTCACGCGTCCTGTGCCGCCCACCAGCCCGATCACCTGACCTTGCTCAACCATATCACCTACATTGACCAGGATCTCCGATTGATGCCAAAAACCACTATATACACCCAGACCGTGATCTATGATCGTGGCATTGCCTCGTACAGTTAATGGCGCGGCAAAAACGATCTTCCCAGGAGCAGGGGCAAAGATTTGCAAACCCTCTCCACCGGCAAAATCCAGACCGGTATGAAAACCTTGAATGGTTAGATCTGTGCCGATACCTTTATACGTTCGGCGTGTGCCATATCTTGATGTGAACTGGTCGGGATAAATGGCCGGGGATGTGAAGATTCCATTCCAATATTGGGTGGGAGTAAACGGACTGGTAATTGCATATATGTTTTGATTCTCAGGCTCGGTCACTACAGGATCGATTGTCTCCGGTGGAACAGGGAGTTGCTCGCTGTAATAATCTCCCTCAATCACCAGTACCATTTGTTCGAAAGATTGCTTGCTCCCATCGGCGAGGGTGGCTATCAGCCTTAAGGGATAGACACCCGGTTCGAGCAAGGTATGGACGCCTTGTAATGCAACTTGCCCGGTTGGTGTTTGGAAAAAATGAAGCGGAAGTTCGCCAAGCAAACCGGTTACTGGAATATTGTCCCGGGTTTGTACTCGAATGATTTCTGTGCCACCTTGTACCATCGGGAGCGGTTCGATGCTCGCATCCAAAAACATGGACGGTAACCCTGTCGCAGTTCCCTCGCCGCCCGCAGGTGAGTAGAGTACATCGCCAGGCAATGTATCCCAAGTGCCTTTTTGTTTATTGATTTCAGTCAGTGTCCACGGGTCGCTATTTTGTTTGACCGCCAACTCAAGCAGCGATTCGCCCATGCCGACATTGATGCGAGTGTCGAATTCCTGCTGGTCTGCCTGTTTCGGGATGATCAAACTAATTCCCACATATAATTCGGTAGGACTGACGAGGCGATTGAGCTTGATCAGCTGTTCATCAGATACCTGTGTGCGCCTGCTCAAGCTGCGCAGTGAATCGCCAAACGAGATAATTTCGGTTTCAAGAATTCCGCTGATGCCCTCCAGTCCCGGAATAACGATTTGCTGGCCTTGTGCCAACAAGTTTGGATCAATGGCTGGGTTCGCCGTCAGCAATTCATTGATCGTAACATTGAAGCGTGACGCGATAAATGAAAGGGTATCTCCCGGCTGGACAATGTAAACTGGTCCACTGGCTTGTGCGGCAACAGGTTGAATGGCAAAGCCTGTGGAGATAATAATAAATAGAAGGAAGATGGAAAGACTCTTACGCATCCCTGAATTGTACCGTGTCCCCGATTTCATAATCTTCCCAATGTTCGGGATGGATCTCGAGCACATACCTTGCAGGTTGTTTGGAGAAGTACGCGGGCCGCCATGATTTTGCGATGATCTTATCCACCACCTGCATTTCAGAGTTGATCCAGATGACGGTCAAGTCAAAAGCTACGAAGAGCATATGGATGGAAGAGTCGAGGCGTGAATCACGCTTCCCGACCAGGAGCAGACCCTCGTCAAGTGAGAGGCGGGAACGGAAAGTTAGTCCGCGCAACTGGGTCAGGAAGGTATCGCAGTAGTTGATGCGCGGCAGACTGTCGTTCTTCCTGTTTTTGTTTTCGATGACGATCTGTTTGGGCATATTGTCGAATTGAAAACGAGGCGATAACAGCCTCGTTTATGTTTTCTGCAAAACTTTTTCAACACTGTTGAGCAGGTCCTGCGGACTGAACGGCTTGGCGATATAGTCATCCACTTTGGCGATGTGCAAGCCGAGTACCTTATCTATGCTTTGCGCTTTGGCGGTGACAACAATAACCGGAATGCCCTTGGTCTTTTCGTCCGCTTTTATTTGTTGGTATACTTCCCAACCGTCCATATCCGGCATCATCAAATCCAACAGTATGAGGTCAGGTTTCTCTTCGCGGATCATTTTTAACCCCTCCACGCCGCCAGTGGCACCTTTTACCTCAAATCCGCGTCGCCCTAAAATCAACCGGATAAGATCGATCATTTCAGGTTCGTCTTCGACACATAATATACACTTGAGATTACTGTTCATCTGATACCTGTGATTAGTTTACCATAAAGTGAAATCAATGAAAATAATTACATGGAACATTAATGGCGTACGTGCCGCCCTAAAGAAGGGTGCATTGGATTGGGCCTGGGATCAAGAACCCGACCTATTGTGTTTGCAAGAGGTGAAAGCTCACCCGGATCAGTTGTCCAAAGATCAATTGAATTTTCTGCGATTGCCCTATATATGGAATCCTGCGCAACACCCTGGCTATAGCGGTGTGGCGACATTCCATAAAAACCCGCCTCTGGATTTTCAACTGGGTCTGGGTGAACCGAAATTTGACGTGGAAGGACGCGTCGTTTCCACGCTCCATGCTGGATTCCGCCTATTCAACATTTACTTTCCGAATGGTCAACGCAGCCAGGACCGCGTGGACTTTAAGTTGGATTTTTATGCTCGTTTGCTGGATCTCTGTAATGAGTTGCATGCGAAAGGGGAGAATATCATCATCACAGGTGATTTCAATACCGCGCACATGCCCATTGATCTAAAGAATGCTAAACAAAATGAAAAATCCTCAGGCTTCCTGCCCGAGGAGCGCGAGTGGGTGCAAAAATTTCTAGACCATGGTTTTGTGGATATCTATCGCAAGTTGTATCCTGAGCGGGTTCAATACACCTGGTGGACCTACATCAGCAATGCGCGTCAACGCGGCGTCGGCTGGCGTCTGGATTACTTCCTGATTTCAGAAGCGCTGGTGGACCGTGTAAAGGATGTAATTATCCATGAGGCTATCCTGGGTTCCGACCATTGCCCGGTGGAGCTGATTTTGAGGTAAGAGCGGGATATTAGCGTTTGTCCAAGCCCTGACCCCCCTCAAAAGGGATTATTAGAGTAGTATATAAAGTTTTCCGACGGGCTATTCCTGAATAGCCCATGTTGGTATAATCTTCTCTGGAATTATTATGGAGGCAGTGTGAACCCTAGAAACCAATCTTTTGTAGTGACCCTTCTCTTGATTGTGGCGATCGTTACCGTGGTAGTGATGGCTTTTCAGCGCGAGTCGTCTGTTGAACCCCCGTTGACAATTAATGAAGTGGCTGAAGCGATCAAGTCTGACAAAGTGGCGCGAGTACTTATCCAAAATGACGGCAGCCTGCGTGTGATTTACAAGTCTGGTGATGAAAATAGTACCGGAATTGAGGCATACAAGGAATCCGAAAACACTTTGGTGGAGCAGTTGGTAAGCCTCGGCGTTACCACTGAACAACTTTCGGCCGAAAATATCAAAATCGAAGTTGAAGCCCCGTCCGTATGGGAAGGCGCGCTCGGCGGCTTTTTTGTATACCTTCTCCCGATCCTGCTGATGGTGGGTGTGTTCTGGTTTATCTTTCGCCAGGCGCAAGGCTCGAATAATGCTGCCATGTCGTTCGGTAAATCCCGGGCGCGCATGTTCAGCGGCGAACATCCGACTGTCACTTTTCAGGATGTAGCCGGCGCGGATGAATCGAAGCAGGAACTGGCCGAGATCGTCGAATTTCTCAAAGAACCCCAGAAGTTTATCCAACTTGGTGCACGCATACCGAAGGGCGTGTTGTTGGTTGGTCCTCCCGGAACTGGCAAGACCCTTTTAGCAAAAGCCGTATCCGGTGAAGCTGGCGTGCCGTTCTTCTCCATCTCCGGATCTGAATTTGTGGAAATGTTCGTCGGCGTCGGTGCCAGCCGTGTGCGTGACCTGTTCGATCAGGCGAAACGACATTCTCCCTGCATTATTTTCGTAGACGAAATTGATGCAGTAGGTCGTCAGCGCGGGGCAGGGTTGGGCGGTTCACATGATGAACGCGAACAGACCCTGAATCAAATGCTGGTTGAAATGGACGGCTTCGATACAGACACGAATGTGATCATTATCGCCGCGACCAACCGTCCCGATATTCTTGACCCGGCACTTTTGCGTCCCGGCCGTTTTGACCGTCGCGTGACCCTTGATCGTCCCGATATGAAGGGCCGCGAGGCTATCCTAAAAGTGCATGTCAAGGGCAAGCCATTGGAACCCGCTGTGGACTTGGGCACAATTGCACGCGGCACACCGGGTTTTGTGGGCGCAGACCTCGAAAACCTGGTTAATGAAGGCGCGATCATTGCCGCACGCCGCAACAAGAAATCCATTTCTCAGACAGATCTGGAAGAAGCGATCGAACGTGTGGTGATGGGACCTGAACGGAAATCTCGCTTGATCTCGGAAGAAGAGAAACGCATCATTGCCTACCATGAGGCTGGTCACGCCGTCGCGATGAATGCCATCCCCGAAGCGGATCCTGTTCAAAAGATCACCATCGTGGGTCGCGGGCAGGCTGGCGGACTTACCTGGTATCGCCCTGAAGATGATCGCATCCTTACCTCTCGCAAGAAGATGGTTGCATCTTTGGTGGGTCTGCTTGGCGGACGCGTTGCCGAAGAACTTGTCTTTGACGACATCACATCCGGTGCGTCCAATGATATTGAGCGCGTAACTCAAATGGCGCGTATGATGGTCACTCGCCTGGGCATGTCCAGTGAATTAGGCCTGATCACATATGGTCAAAAGGAAGAATTGATCTTCCTGGGTCGCGAGATTTCCGAACAACGTGACTACTCCGAAGAGATCGCTCAGAAGATCGATTCTGAAGTTCGTAAACTTGTGGACGATGCCTACAAGGTCACGAAAAAATTGCTGACCAAATACCGCAAGGAACTGGACGCCGTAGCGCATAAACTGCTTGAAGTGGAAACTCTCTCGCGCGAAGATTTCGAAGGAATTTTCCCCCCACCGTTCCCCAAAAAGAGCGGTACACCGCAAGCGGCATAAGTACGGGTATACAAGTAAAAGAGCCTTCTGCGAAAACGGAAGGCTCTTTATTATTTAACTGTTAACTTGCGTACTTTTTCCGTGTCTATTTGCTTTCCTCTTTATGTTGCCGCACTAACTCACGCCTTAGGATCTTGCCAACTGTAGTCTTCGGCAATTCGCTTCTGAATTCAATATGCGTGGGTACCTTATAGGGGGCAAGGCTGACTTTGCAGTATGCCTTTAATTCTTCCACCGTTAGACTTTCTCCAGGCTTCAACACAACCCACGCTTTCACAGTTTCTCCGCGATTTGGATCAGGGATCCCGCCCACACCCACCTCCAACACTTTTGGATGTGAGGCAATGGCCTCTTCCACCTCACGCGGCCAGACCTGGAATCCGCCTGGCTTGATGAGTTCCTTCTTTCTGTCTACGATGTAGAAATACCCATCCTCATCCATGCGGACGATATCGCCCGTGTAGAGCCACACTTTTCCATCCTTATCTTTGCGAAGCGAATTGGCTGTTTCAGTCGGCATGTTGTGATACCCTTTCATCACCTGTGGTCCATGCAAAAGCAGTTCGCCGATTTCACCTTGTGGTAGATCAGTTTCACCATCATCCAGACTGACGATTCGACATTCCATGTTCGGCAACGGCATCCCGATCGAACCTGTTTTATTTATGCCAAGCAGGGGATTGCAGTGTGTGCCTGTCGGCGCTTCGGAGAGTCCGTACCCTTCAAAGACCTTGCCGCCGGTTAATTTCTCAAATTGTTCCTTTGTTTCGCGCATCAGCGCGGCGGAACCGGAGATGCAGGCTTTGATGGAAGAGAGATTGTACTTGCCTGCTTTGACATCCGGATGATTGTTGATGCCGTTATACAATGCAGGCACACCGGGGAAGATCGTACAGCGATATTTGGAGATGTTGTCCATTACATCCTTCAAGTCGCGCACATTGGGGACCATCACCATCGTCGAGCCTGTTGCCATCGCCAGATTCATGCCTGCCACCATTCCATACACATGAAAGAGCGGAATGCCCATCAGGAAAACTTCTGTTCCCTCCTCCAGGTTGACGAACCAGCCGCGCAATTGCAGTGTGTTCGCTACCACATTACGATGCGTGGCTACTGCGCCCTTCGAGACGCCCGTGGTCCCGCCTGAATATTGGAATAAGGCCGTTTCATCGGGATCAATTTCAAGCGCGGGACGAGGCGCACCCTTGAAATTGGCGCGCAAGTCCTGCATCCAGACTTCGCCTGCCTGCAATCCACCCTCGATTCTGAATCCGCCTTTCTTTTCGCGCGCGAGCGTAAAGAGCAGACGTGTCAGCGGCGGCAGAGCCTCTTTCAAGTTGGTCACGATCAATTTCTTGATTTTCGTTTTGGGCTGTGCCTTCTTGATCGTATTGTAAAAGTTAGTCATCACGAACATCACTTCGATGCCCGCGTCGCTGGCTTGATGTTCGATCTCCGGCG
>Ga0137333_1000053_pt1 | contig 26371 bp, 22 predicted proteins | sample EasRivERMLT231_2_FD_102286 | JGI IMG/M metagenome (GOLD analysis project Ga0137333, IMG submission 102286) | Soil microbial communities from meander-bound floodplain in the East River, Colorado, USA - East River MetaG ERMLT231_2 | ecosystem: Environmental > Terrestrial > Soil > Floodplain ... | reverse complement strand
GCTGCAACCTCCCTAGAGTTTGGTGAACTCGACGCGGCGATTCATCGCGCGCCCTTCGGGGTTGTCGTTGCTCGATACAGTCTTCGTGTCGCCCATGCCATCGGTCTTGAATCGATCGGCCGCGATCTTGAACTGCTCGGACAGCACCTTCGCCACCGCCGCGGCGCGTCGCTTTGACAGGTCCAGATTTTCGTCCGGCTTGCCCTGATTGTCGGTGTGGCCGGTGATCTCCACGTGCACGGCCGCGTTCGCCTCGAGGTAGGCGGCGACCTGGCGCAGAACGGGGGCCGAGTCCGGCTGCACCACGTCGGAGCCGCTGGCGAAGTAGATGCCATAGGTGACGAGCTTGCCGTCGGCAAACGGATCCTTCACCGGCTTGTTGCCCTCGGCAAAGCGCACGTTGGTGATCATCGGCTCTTTGTCCGACCACAACTCGATATCGATGTTGTCGGGCGAGCCCGGCGCAGGATCGATTTCGGGGGCGTTGGCCATACGCTGGCGGTCGACGTACACCTTGAGCGCGTTGCCGCGCGCCATGAACATGACGTGGTGCACCTGGCCCCAGACCTTTTCACCATCGAGCGGCGTGTTCGAGTTCACGGTACCGGTGTCGAAATACAGACTCGTACCCGAGTAAGGAAAGATCGCCCCCCACACTTTCTTGTCGCCCTTCATCCCGGACACCGTGAGGACGTTTCCGGACGGCTCGCCACAATAGAAGTCGAACTCGAGCGTCCAGAACTCGGGGAGCGCGGGCATGGCGGGAGCCTTCATGCCGAAGTGACTGTCAATAGCGGTGCTGCGCAGCCAGCGCTGGCCGTTCATCTCCGCCACTTCGAGCGTGCCCTGTTTGAGCTTCCACTGGGTTGGGAACTCTCCCAACTCGTCCTGGGTAAAGTCGTCGAAAAAGAGCACCTTGTCACCCGGCACGAAGTCGAACTTGGTCGACACGGCAGAGACCTTTTCGTCGGCTCCGGTCGCCGGGGTGCCCGTCGCACTCTCCGCTTCGCCGGGTGATTCCGTACCCTCCGCATCCTTCGTGGTCTTCGGGTCCGCGCTGTTGAGCGCGTCGTCGGCCGCCTTGTTGGCCTTGTCGGTGGTCTTCTTCTTGAGTTTATCGCCGAGGCCGGCGATCGACCGAGACGGGTCCGATATCACGGCGAACGCGCAGATCGCGACCAGGAATGCTCCGAGTCTCCATAAACGAGTCATGACGAGAATCCTCCAAAGTTCGGGACCAGGACTGGCGTTGACCGATAGGACGGACTGACCGGGCCCGCGTCACAGAGAAAGTGTTGGTTCACCGCTCCCCACGGCACGGTTGGCATTTCCAGGCCGCCTGGACTACAATGGGCCCGGCCGCCGATCCAGAGGAGACTTTCTGTGACCAAATATCGCATTGAGAAGGACTCGCTCGGGGAGATGCGTGTCCCCGAGGACGCCTATTATGGCGCCCAGACCGCACGGGCGGTGGAAAATTTTCCCGTGAGCGGGATCCCGTTCCCGCCGCCGTTCATCCGGGCGCTCGGGATCATCAAGCGCGCCTCCGCGCGGGCCAACATGGAGCTCGGTGACCTCGACCCGAAAACCGGCGAAGCGATCGTCGCGGCCGCCTCCGACGTCATCGAAGGCAAGCTCAACGCGCAGTTTCCGCTCGACATCTACCAGACCGGCAGCGGCACCTCGACCAACATGAATGCCAACGAGGTGATCGCGAACCGCGCCGCCGAGATCATGGGCAAGGAGCGCGGGCACAAATCGATCCATCCCAACGACCATGTCAACATGGGGCAGTCGTCCAACGACGTCATCCCGACCGCGATCCACGTTGCCGCCGCGATGGCGATTACGGGCGAGCTGATCCCGGCGCTCGAGCACCTGGGAGTGACCCTCGAAGTGAAAGCCGAACAGTTCGACGACGTGGTGAAATCGGGCCGCACGCACATGATGGACGCCACGCCGGTGCGGCTGGGCCAGGAGTTCGCGGGCTACGCGCGCCAGGTGGCCAACGCGGCGGAACGCGCGGGGCGGGCGCGCGACGCTATGCTGGAGCTGGCGCTGGGCGGAACCGCGGTCGGGACGGGAATCAACCGCCGCGCGGACTTCCCGCGCGTGGCGATCAAGTACATCGGCGAGGACACCGGGCTCGGGTTTTTCGAGGCGCTGGACCATTTCGAGGCGCAGGGGACCAAGGACGCCTGCGTCGAGGCGTCGGGACAGATGAAGACCATCGCGGTCAGCCTCTCCAAGATCGCGAATGACATCCGGCTCATGGCGTCGGGGCCGCGCACGGGCATTGCAGAGATCACGCTCCCGTCGATCCAGCCGGGAAGCTCGATCATGCCGGGCAAGGTGAACCCGGTGATCTGCGAGTCGGTGACGATGGTGGGCGCGCAGGTGATCGGCTACGACGCGGCCATCACCCTGGGCGGCCTTGGAAGTTATCTGGAATTAAACGTGATGATGCCGGTGATCGCCTACGACCTGCTGGAATCGATTCGTTTGCTCGCGAACGTGAGCCGCATCTTCGCCGACAAGTGCATCGCGGGGATCACGGCCAACGAGTCGCGGGCGCGCGAGCTCCTGGAGCTGAACCTCTCCACGTGCACGTCGCTGGCGCCGAAGATCGGCTACGACAAGGCGGCCGCGCTCTCCAAACAGGCGTTCGCAACCGGGCGCACCATTCGCGACGTGGCCCGCGAGCTCAAGGTGCTCCCCGACGAGGAGCTGGATCGTCTGCTCGACTTCCGTCGCATGACGGAGCCCGAGGAGTAATCGGCGTGCTCGTCAACTGCGTCGCCTATCAGGCCGGGAAAAAGCTCGCGACCATCGGAGTCGACGAGATTCGCCGGTACGCGAGCCTTCCGGGTTGCTTCGTCTGGGTGGCGGTCAAGGACCCGGAACCAGCCGAGCTTGCGACGCTGGGGGCGGAGTTCGACCTGCACGAGCTGGCCGTGGAAGACGCGCAACACGGCCACCAGCGACCCAAGCTGGAGGAGTACGGCCCGTCGATCTTCGCCGTGCTGCACATGGTGGAAGTGGCGGGAGATGAACTGGTGGTCGGCGAAGTGGCCATCTTCGTCGGCGCGAACTACGTGTTGTCGGTCCGGCGCGGCACCGAGCACGGGTTCGTCGACGTGCGCAGCCGCACCGAACGCGAGCCCGAGCTCTTGCAGCACGGGACGGGATACGTCCTCTACGCCCTCATGGACGCGATCGTGGATCGCTACTTCCCGGTACTGGACGCCCTGACGGTGGAGTTCGAAGGGATCGAAGAGCGACTCTTCGCCGGCCACGCGACCCGCGGGAACATCGAAGCCCTGTACGGCTTGAAGCAGAAACTCCTGACCATGAAGCACGCCGCGGAGCCGCTGCTGGAGATGGTGGGAAAGCTCTACGGAGGTCGCGTTCCCCATCTCTGTGCGGGGCTGCAGGATTACTTCCGCGACGTGTACGATCACGTCGTGCGCCTCAACCAGTCCATCGATACCCTTCGCGAGACGATGACCACCGCCATCTCCGTCAACCTCACGCTGATCCAGATCCAGGAGAACGAAGTCGTCAAGCGCCTGGCGGCCTACGCCTCCCTCGTTGCCGTGCCGACCATGATCGCGGGCATCTACGGCATGAACTTTCATTTCATGCCCGAGTTGAACTGGAAGTTGGGCTATCCGCTCTCTCTGGGCACGATGCTGGGCATCGACGTCTACCTGCTGTATCGATTCCGAAAGGCGAAGTGGCTGTAATGCCGACCTACTGGGAATACCTGAAGATCGACGAATTGCTCGCGCTCCAGCAGCCGGGCGGCGACGAGCACGACGAGATGTTGTTCATCATCATCCACCAGTCGTACGAGCTGTGGTTCAAGGAAATGCTGCACGAGCTGGACTATTTTCAGGTCCTGCTGGCGCGGAAGGACCTGCCGCGCGCGTTTCACACCATGAAGCGTGCACTCACGGTTCTGAAGATGCTGGTGGCCAAGATCGACATCCTGGAGACGATGACGCCGCTCGAGTTCCTCGCGTTTCGCGAGCGCCTGGAGTCGGGGAGCGGCTTCCAGTCGGCGCAGTTTCGCGAGCTGGAGTTCGTGCTCGGGCACAAGCGGCGGAGCATGGTGGAAAACTTCCCGGCCGGGTCTTCGGGGCGGGAGAAACTTGCGCGCCGCTGGGACCAGCCGACGGTGTGGGATGCGTTCGTGCGTTTCATCGCCGACAACGGGTGGCCCGTGCCGCGCGCGGCGCTCGAGCGCGATGTGACGGCGGCGATCGCGCCCTCCGCCGACTTGCAGCAGCTGCTGATCGACGTCTACAAGAGCAACGCGTCGCTCGCCAACCTGTGCGAGCGCATGGTCGACCTCGACGAAGGCATGCAGGAGTGGCGTTACCGCCACGTCAAGATGGTCGAGCGCACGATCGGCACCCGGCAAGGTACCGGCGGATCCGAGGGCGCCGAGTATCTCAAGACCACGCTCATGCGGCCGCTCTTTCCGGATCTCTGGGCGATCAGGACCTCGTTCTGACGCGCATGATTTCGCCGTCGGATCTGCATCGCTCACCCAACGTGCTGGCGCCCGATTATTCACGCTTCCGCGTCGCGGAGCGCCTGCTTCTCACCGGCCACTCGCACCAGGCCTGGCCCGACGTCGCGTTCGAGGGCCAGCAGCAGGCCTTCCTCGACGCGGCCGAGCTGGTCGACGACAAGTGGCCGCGCGTCTTCGCGGTGGCCGACGACGTGCGCCGCGGCTGGGCGAGGCTCCTGGACGACGCGCCCGAGCGTGTCGCGCTGGGCCATAGCACGCACGAGCTGGTGGTGCGCTGGCTCTCCGCGCTGCCGCTCAAGGCGCGCCCGCGCCTGGTCACCACCGACGGGGAGTACCATTCCGTCCGGCGCCTGGTCGACCGTCTGGTCGAGGAAGGCATCGCGGTCCACAAGGAACCCACCGCGCCGGTGGCGACTCTATCGGAGCGCCTCGCGCGGGCGGTGGACGATCGTACCGCCGCGGTGCTGGTCTCGTCGGTGCTGTTTCGCAGCGCGGAGATCGTACCGAACCTGCGCGCGGTGGCGGAGACGTGTGCCCGCCACGGCGCCGAGGTCCTCGTCGACACCTACCACCATCTCAATGTGGTGCCGTTCTCGATTCGCGAGATGGGACTCGAGCGCGCGTACGTCACCGGCGGTGGCTACAAGTACTGCCAGCTGGGAGAAGGGAACAGCTTCCTGCGTTTTCCGAAAGACTGCGCGCTGCGACCCGTGGCCACGGGGTGGTTCGCGGAATTCGAAGCGAAGGAGAAGGCGCCCGACGGGCGCGTCGTCTACAGCGACGGGCCGATGCGCTTCGCCGGGGCGACCTACGACCCGACGAGCCACTACCGCGCGCGCGCGGTGTTCGGGTTCTTCGAGCAACGCGGGCTTTCGCCCGCGCTTCTGCGCGAGGTCAGCCAGCACCAGGTTCGGCGGGTCCTGGAGCGTTTCGACGCGCTCGACCTGAACCCGGCGCTCATCACGCGCGACCGCTCCGTCCCCGTCGAAAGCCTCGGCGGTTTCGTGGTGCTGCGCTCACCGCGCGCGGGCGACGTCTGCCGCGCCTTGCACGACGCGGGCGTGTTCACGGACTACCGCGCGGACGCGCTCCGCGTGGGTCCCGCGCCGTACCTCTCGGACGCGCAGATCGACGACGCGATTGGCCGGCTGGGAGTCGTTGTACGATCGCTATAAACGAGAGAGCCCTCTCGCGCGAGAGGGCTCTCTTAGAAAAAAACCGTGTGTTCGCGGCGAACACCTACATCTTGCTCTTCATCGGCTCCTTGGCCATGTCCGCGGCCGCCTGCGCAATCTTCGCGCTGAATTGCTCCGACATCGCCGCATAGTCGTGGAGCGCCTTCACGCCATCGGGCGTGCTGGAGGTCGCGACTTGGACCCAGCCCATGGCCGTCTTACCGCCCTCGAAGGTAACGTCCTTGCGACCCATCAGCGCCGCCATGCCGTTGCAGCAGTCGCAGAGCTTGGCCTTCTGGTCCGCGGTCATCTTCGGGATGGACACGCAGCGGCTCTCGCAATCCGCGTACGCTTTCTCGAATGCCGGTACCATTTTCTCATCCGCGGTCTCGAAGACCGCGACGTAACCGGCCTTGAGCGACTGGATGTCGTGGCGCAGGGTCGGACCCAGCGCCGGATCCGCTCCAAACGCGGAGCACACCGGACAGTTCATCGCCTTTTCCATCGCCTGCTGCGGCGTCATATCGCTCACCGTTCCGGCGAACGCGGCGGTCGCGAGCATCAACGCCGCGACGGTACACACTACGCTTTTCATACGAACCCTCCTTGAATGGTTTCGAAATCTAACCAACGGGGAATGACTGTGAGACTGCCCGTGCTCTGTCGCCGTCCCGCGTGCGCGGCTTACAGCGAAAGTCCCCACTATTCTCCGCCGCCGCGAGGCCGGAGTCAAGGCCGGTCCGCGGCGCCCCCCAGAAATCTCCTTGCCCCTCCTAACTCCCTGTGGCAGACTCCGTTTCGAACCGCCGCCGGTGCTTCCGGGACGGCGTCCACGCCGGCTCATCCAGAAACGACGATCATTTTGACCATCGGCAGGAGCACGTCATGTCGCATCCGGTGACGATCGGAAAGCAGGGCTTTTTCGCGACGCTGCGCAAGGACCGGTGGTGGGTCGAGCCCGCGCTGGTGGCGTCCATCCTGACGGCGTTCGGTGTTTACACCACCGTGTCGGCCGTGCTGCTCGATTCCAACTTCGAAGTCGGCCCGTACCTCTCGCCGTTCTACGAACCGCTGCTCAAGCCGGGCTGGTGGCCGTTCTCGCCGGCGATTCTCATCCTGTGGGCGCCGCTCGGCTTTCGCGGCACGTGCTATTACTACCGGGGCGCTTACTACAAGGCCTACTTCGCCAACCCGCCCGCGTGCGCGGTGACGGGTTACTCGAGCAAGAACTTCCGCGGCGAGTCGCGATTCCCGTTCACGATCATGCACCTGCACCGGTTTTTCCTTTTTTTCGCGATGGCGTTGAACGTGTTCCTGTGGATCGGCGCCTTCAAGTCGTTCCGCTATGAAGGGCAGTGGGGCGTCGGACTCGGGTCGATCATTCTCACCGCGAACGCGTTCCTGCTCATGATGTACAGCCTCGGCTGTCACTCGTTGCGCCACGTCGTGGGCGGGCGCCTCGACTGTTTCTCGTGCGCGAAAGGCAACAAGGCGGTGTGGGACAAGGTGTCGGGGTGGAACGCCGACCACAAACGGTGGGCGTGGATGAGCCTGTTCTCCGTGCTGATCGCCGACATCTACATCCGCCTGGTGGCGAACGGCGTCATCGCCGACCCCAACACGTGGGGCGCACTCCGCGTCATTCACTGACCACCCGGGGGATTGCCCGCATGTCCGACTATCAAACCCACGAGTACGACGTCATCGTGATCGGCGCCGGCGGCGCGGGTCTGCGCGCGGCCATCGAAGCGTCCGCGTTGGGGGCGAAGACGGGGCTCGTGTGCAAGTCGCTGCTGGGGAAAGCGCACACCGTGATGGCCGAGGGCGGCATGGCGGCGGCGCTCGCCAACGTCGACAAGTCCGACAACTGGCAGACGCACTTCCGCGACACGGTCATGGGCGGAAAGTACATGGGCAACTGGCGCATGCAGCAGTTGCACGCCCAGGAGTCGCCGGAGCGCGCGCTGGAGCTCGAACGCTGGGGCGCGGTGTTCGACCGCACGCCCGAGGGGAAGATCAGCCAGCGGGCGTTTGGCGGACACACGTACAAGCGCCTCGCGCACGTGGGCGACCGCACCGGACTGGAAATGATTCGTACGCTCCAGGACCGCGGCGTTCATCAGGGCATCGACGTGTTCATGGAGTGCACGGTCGTCGAGCTTATCAAGGACGGCGGGCGCGTCGTGGGGGCCTTCGCGTACTGGCGCGAGACCGGCAAGTTTGTCGTGTTCAAGGCCCGGGCGGTTATCATGGCCACCGGCGGCATCGGCAAGATGTTTCGGGTGACCTCGAATTCGTGGGAGTACACCGCCGACGGCCACGCGCTTGCGCTGCGCGCGGGGGCGGAGCTGATCGACATGGAGTTCATGCAGTTCCACCCCACCGGGATGGTGTGGCCGCCGGGCGTGAAGGGCCTGCTGGTCACGGAAGCCGTGCGTGGCGAGGGCGGCCTCCTGACGAACACCAGGGGCGAGCGCTTCATGGAGCGTTACGACCCCAAGCGCATGGAGCTCTCGACGCGCGACCTGGTCGCGAAGGCGATCTACACCGAGGTCAAGGAAGGTCGCGGCACCGAGCACGGCGGCGTGTGGCTCGACATCTCGCACCGGGATGCGGAGTACATCAAGAAGAAGCTCCCGAGCATGTACCACCAGTTCAAGGACCTCGCGGACGTCGACATCACCAGGGCGCCGATGGAAGTGGGCCCGACGGCGCACTATGTCATGGGCGGCATCCGCGTGGTGCCCGAGACCGCCGCGTCGACCGTGCCGGGGCTGTTCGCAGCCGGCGAGTGCTCCGGGGGCATGCACGGGGCGAACCGTCTCGGCGGCAATTCGCTCTCGGACCTGGTCGTGTTCGGAAAGCGGGCGGGAGAGGGAGCCGCGGCTTTCGCGCGCGAGAACCGCGGAGCCGCCGGTTACGACGAGGGGCAGATCAAACGGGCGGAGCGGGAATTGCTGCGTCCGTTCGAGTCGAAGGCGACGCACACGCCCTACGACGTCCACTTCGCGCTGCAAGACGTCATGCAGGACAAGGTCGGCATCATGCGCACCGGAGACGAGCTGCAGCAGGCGGTCGCGGGCTTCCCCGGGCTGGGGGAAAAACTCCGTGGGGTGCGCGTGGAGGGGTCGCGCATGTTCAACCCCGGCTGGCACCTCGCGTGGGACATGGTCAACATGCTCCTGATCGCCGAGGTGGTGGCCCGCGCCGCGCTCCAGCGCGAGGAATCGCGCGGTGCCCACACCCGGCTCGATTTTCCGAAGACCGACTCCGGCGGCCCGTGGGAGAAGGTCAACAGCGTGGCGACCTGCGCCGACGGGGCGGTGCGCATCGGCACCAGCCCGAAGCCGGAGATGCCGGCCGAGCTCAAGGCGATCGTGGAGGCCACCGCATGAGCGCTCCCGCCGCCGGAAAGAACCGGATGGAGAAGGGCAAGGAGGTCAAGTTTCGCATCCTGCGCGGCTGCAACGGCGACCTCCAGGAAGTCGAGTACGCCGTCGCGGCGGAGACCGGTTGGGTCGTGCTCGACGCCGTGCTCAACATCCAGGCGAAGCAGGCGCCGGATCTCTCCGTGCGCTGGAACTGCAAGGCGGCAAAGTGCGGCTCGTGCAGCGCCGAGGTGAACGGCAAGCCGCGCCTCATGTGCAAGACGCGCCTGGACGATCTCGACACCACCGTGCCGGTCACGGTGCATCCCATCAAGAGCTTCCCCCATGTGAAAGACCTGGTTACCGACGTGAAGTGGAACTACGAGGTGAATAAGCGCATCACGCCGTTCACCCCGGCGCCCGGGGCGGACTTCACGTACTACCAGGAAGACGTCGACCGCGTGCAGGAATTCCGCAAGTGCATCGAGTGCTTCCTGTGCCAGGACGTGTGTCACGTGCTTCGCAACCACGAGCAACACGCCGCGTTCGCCGGGCCGCGCTTCTTCGTGCGCGTCGCGGGACTCGAGATGCACCCGATGGACACCGCCGACCGGTCGCAGTTTCTGGCCGAAGAGGCGGGTCTGTTCCTGTGCAACATCACCAAGTGCTGTACGCACGTCTGCCCGGAAGACATTCACATCACCGACAATGCCATCATTCCGCTCAAGGAGCGGGTGATCGATCGTCGGTACGACCCGCTGCAGTGGCTGCTGCGCAAGGTGAGCGGGAAGAAGTAGCGACGGCGGGTCCTGTCGCCGACAGCCCGTGCGGCTCGCTTCGTCCGCGCCTACGCACTAGACTCGCTCGCCGCCCGGGCGCCCGTCGGCGCCACCCGCTCCTGCTTCTTCGACCGCTGCGCTGGCGCGCCCCTTGCACGGTTCCCTCCGCTTCGATTCGATTGCGCCGTTCTGGGTTCGAAGCAACCGCGATGAGCCACGCGGCGAAACGGAGGGACACGTGGCAGTCTTGAAATGGAAGCGAGAGGAATTCCGGTTCTGCGGGCACCCCATGCCGCGGTCCCTGTTCGAGCGTTGGATCGCCGACGAGGGCAAGGTCGCACTGCGCGACGAACTGAAGGGTACGCGCTGGCGGTGGTTCTACGGGACCCGGCGGGCCCGGCGGCGTCTCCATTGCTCGGCGCGCACCGCGTTTCGGCCCGGCAGCACGTTTTCCGGGGCGCTCCGGAAGCGCTTGAGCCAGCTTCCCGTCGTGATCCGCACGTGCGCGGTCGAGATCCAGCAGGGTGGCTACCGGCAGCTTTGCACCTACGACTCGGCGAAGGTCTTCGCGGCGGTTCCACGCGGGATCGTACAGGCCGACTTCAAGTCGTATCTCCAGCGCGAGCTGGCCGAGCTCCCGCAGGTGCAGCACTTCCGCGGTCTCACCGAGCGCGTGATCACGGCGACCGCTGCCGAGGCCGAAGTCGTCCTTTTCAACCATCTGGAGAAGAACAACATCCTCGTCGACGAGAACGGCAGGGGTCTCGTCGTCGAGGTCGATCGCACGTTCCCGTGGAGGATCAACGGCGCCGACGGACACTACTGCTACGCGTGTTCGCTCGACGAGGACAACAAGGTGGATTTGACGGGTCGCCGGGAGCGCAAGACCTTCCTGGCCGCGATCCAGGAGATGGCGAAGGGGCAGAACGTCTACTTGCGGCGTCTTCGGCCCGGGGAAGTGGCCGAAGCGGTCGACGCGTTCAAGCTGCGGCGGCTCATGGGCGCCGCGCTCGACACGTCGCAGCGCAAGAGCGCGCGCCGGGAACGGTCCGCCGAAGACTCGATCACGATCGACGCCCGCTGACGCTAGGTCCGGGCCCCCTTCATCACGACGGTCCGAATCGGGAAGGGAATCTCGATGCCTTCGGCGGCGAAGCGCCGATGGATCGCCTTGACGAGCTCGTGCTGGACCAAAAACTGTTCTGAAAATTCCGTGCAGCGGACGACCAGGTTGAACTCGATGCTCGAGTCGCCGAAGGTGTGAAAGCGCACGACCGGCTCGAACTCCTTCGCCGTCTTCTCCAGCCGCCCGACGACGTCGCGTGCCACCTCGATCGCGACGCGCTCCACCTTCTCCAGGTCCGAATCGTACGCGACCCCGACCGCGAGCCGGACGGTGACGTCCGGGTCCTCCAGCGAGAAGTTGGTTACGATCGCCTGCGCGAGCTTCGTGTTGGGCACGATCACCCGATTGCTGTTGACCATGCGCAGGATCGTGTTTCGCCACCCGATGTCGTGCACGTACCCTTCCTGGCCGGTATCGAGGCGGATGAAGTCGCCGAGGTTGATCTGTTTGAGCGCCAGCACCTGGATGCCCGAGAAAAAGTTCGCCAGCGTGTCCTGCAGGGCGAGCGCGACCGCGATCCCGCCCACTCCCAACGCCCCGATGATCGGCGTGATTTGTATGCCCATGGTCTGGAAGATCACGAGCATTCCGATCAGGAAGACCACGGCGTTGACCATGATCTTGGCCAGGCTGACCGACGAGGGCAGGATCCGGTGGGCGTACTGCGCGGCGATGCCGCTCGCAAAACGCGCCGCCACGATGGTCGAGAGCACCAGGACCGCGAGACGCGTGCCCACCTTCAATTCGTCGTCGATGTTTCCGGGAAACGGGAGGAACGGGAGCGCGATGTACACGCCGATCAGGAAGAACACCCAGCGTGCGATGCCCTTGAGCGCGCCTACGACGATGTCATCGAGCTTCGCCTGGGTGACGGTCGCGAGACGGCGAATGCTCCCGATGACAACCCGGTCGACGATCGTGCCGACCACGAACCCCGCGAGCATGATGGCTCCCGCGGTGATGAGGTCGCGCCCGGTCGCCGACAGCGCGGCGAAGTGGATGGTGTGAACGGCCGGCGGCATGGCGCTACCATACACGCTGCGCGGACGGGAGATCAAGGAGGGGTCGGCACCGTGCGGCTATCGGCCACGGTCCCGGCGCACGACGGGAGGGCTCCCGCTCGCGGGATACCCGGCGTGCGCCATGACATGACTGGTGGTCGCGCCGCCTTCGACCGAAATGGAAAACTCACCGCGAACGATGCGACGCTTTCCGGCCGGATCACCGGTCAGCACTTCTTCCATCGACAGGTCGACGTTGTCGAAGAACCCGACGGCGATCTTGTCGTCGCTGTACGAGAGGCGGAAGGTCCCTCCGGTCACGGCGGTCGACCCGATCGGCTGGCCACTCCCGGGAATCTCTTCGTAATAGACCCAGGCGGCCCCCGGGTCCGCGGTCGCTTCGGAAATCGAGTTCACGATACGCAGAGAGAGCGGGAAATCGGAGTGCTGCGCGAAGACCATGCGCAGCTGGTAGATACCGTCGTCGGTCTCCATTTGCGCGGCGACGTCGTAGCGCGAGAGTGAGGTAAGGAGCGCGGACACGTCCGCGTCGCTGACGCATACCTCGAGCGGTTGGGCGTTTCCCTCGACGCGCAGGCCGACGCCAAAATCGCCCCCGCAGAGCGCGTCGGCCTCGGTCGGCGGGTCGTCGGAGCAGCCGGCGACCGCGGCAAAAAACGCGAGCGCGGCGGCCCGCGCCAGCAACGGGACCCGGGAGGACCGCGAGGAGTTGGTAGTTTGCCGGCGCTGCGGTATCATTGTCCAAAGATAGGCGGGAGAACCGCGCCTGCGCAAGGCGCCTTCCGGCCCGACGGGCACTCACTATAATGGAACGGAGAGAGGTTAGCGTGCGACGACTTCTGATGGGTTGCCTGGCCGGCGCGCTGCTCGCAGGGTGCGGTTCCCGCCAGGAGCCGCCCGGCGAGCATTCCTCCGTGCTCACGCCGATCGTGTCGCGCGAGGCCGGGATTCGCTTCATGCCGCCGATCAAGTGGAGCAGAGATCGAGTGGTGGTTGTGGAGCTGGACGCGGACAGCGCCGCGGTTCACCTCGCCGGCGCGATGCGCGGCGTCACCTTCGACTACAAGGCAGAGCAGCCCGGGCATCGCAATCAGCCGCTGCTTCGCATTCTCGTGTTCGACCGAACCCGCTGGGCGGCGCAAACCGCCGAGGGCGGGCCGCCGGCGGGCGAGTCGATCGCGTCGGTCGGCGACTGGGTGTACGTCGCCGCGCTGCCGTCGTCGAACCCGTACCGCGAGGAGACGCTGGATGCGGAGCAGTTCGACGCCATGCACCTTTCGCTCGACGAAGTGCGCGCGGCGTTCGCCGTCGAGGGCAACGGGCCCAGCCTGGCGAAGCGGTGAGCCGTGGCGCGCCATCGCATCCTGCGCGCGGGGGCGCTCGTGGCCGGTGTGGTCGGGCTGGGGGCGATAACGCTTGGGTGCGCGAACGCCGGCCAGGAACAGGATGACATGACCGAGAAGCGCGAGCAAATGGTCACGGAGCAGATCGAGCGGCGCGGGGTCACCGATGCGCGCGTGCTCGGCGCGCTGCGCGCGGTCAAGCGGCACCTGTTCGTGCCGGACGCGGAGCGCGAGGACGCGTACGAGGATCACCCGCTGGCCATCGGGCACGGGCAGACGATCTCGCAGCCGTATATCGTGGCCCTCATGACCGACGCGGTTCAACCGAAACCGACCGACCGCGTGCTCGAGATCGGAACCGGGTCGGGCTACCAGGCGGCGGTGCTGTCGCTGCTCGCCAGGGACGTTTACACGATCGAGATCGTCGAGCCGCTGGGGCGCGCCGCCAGGCGACGTCTCGAAGAACTTGGGTATGCCAACGTTCACGTGCGTATCGGCGACGGTTACCAGGGCTGGCCCGGGCACGCGCCTTTCGACGCCATTGTCGTCACCGCGGCTCCCCCCGAGATCCCACCGGCGCTGGTCGAGCAACTGGCCGAAGGAGGCCGCATGGTCGTCCCGGTGGGGACGTCGTACCAGGAATTGTTGTTGCTCGAGAAGAAGAACGGGGCAATATCGAAGCGCGTCATCACGACGGTCCGCTTTGTGCCGATGGTGAAGGACAAGAAGGAAAAGACCCCGTAGGTCGCGCTAGTCCGCGGCCTTCGACTCCCCGCGTCGCACCGTCACCACGGTGTGAATCCCTCCGCGCACGAAGAAGTCCCCGACCACCTCGATGAAGCGCGGCTTCGTCGCCGCGACGATGTCGTCGAGAATCTTGTTGGTCACTGCCTCGTGGAACGTGCCCTCGTTCCGATAAGACCAGAGGTAGAGCTTGAGCGACTTGAGCTCCACGCAGAGCCGGTCCGGCACATAGCGAATGCGCAGGGTGGCGAAGTCCGGCTGTCCCGTCCGCGGGCACAGGCAGGTGAACTCGGGACACTCGAACGAAATCAGGTAGTCCCGGTCGGGCTTCGGGTTGTCGAAGACTTCGAGTTGCGACGATGGCTGGCTGGGCACGCGGCGATTCTACACGGGAACAAGGCGCGGGACAACGGGCTTGGCGCCCGACCGATGCGCGCCGTGTCAGCCCAGCGCCCGCTCGCTCGGCTTCCCGCCGGTGGTGCCCTGAGCATCAATGCCGCATGAGGTCCGTCGGGTGATCCTCGCTCGCTCCTGCGCGATGGGCTTCCACGGCGCGCATCGATCGGGCACGAGCGGGTGGCGCCGAAATGGAACGAGCCCGCCGTGGGCTGTTGGCCGACAAAACCCGCGTCGGCTGTTACCAGCGCTGGATCGTCACCTCTCCGATTTCGACCCCGCTGTACGAGTCGTCGTCGAAGAAATAGTCGCGCAGCCGCTGATTCGGCTGGTTGGCGACCCGCCGCATCTTCGCCTCCACACGATAGCGTCCCGGCGCCATGTCGGTGGGGACGCGCACGCGCACGCCGTCTTCGACGATATCAGCGGCACTCCACGCATCCGGCCCGAACAACCCGCCCAGGATCATGTGGTCTTCGCGGAAGCGGTACCGTTCCCGCCTCGCCTTTTCGACCAGCTTGCGCGTGACTTTGGGGAACGGCCGGCCCCCGAACGGAAGCTCGAGTTGCTTCCGGTCGAAACGCACGGTCACCACGTAGGTGCCGGGCGGCGGCGCCGTCGCGCACGACCAGTAGAGATCCATCGCGAGCTCGCCTCCCGCCGGGATGATGCCCGCGCCGTGGAGCGTCGCGCCGACCAGCGTCGCTTCGCCGGCGGTCACCCCGATGGGTGTCACGTTCGAGGGCAGCGCCTCGACGATCGGCCGCGGCACGGCGCGCGGCAGCGTATTCAGCCGTTCCTCGGCGCGCCAGCGAAACGCGGTCAGGCCGTCGTCGAACGGAATCGTCTCGAACTCGTAGCGGAGCGACTCGAATGTTTCCTCGGCGTCTTCGGCGGTCGTCGGTTCGAGCGTCCAGTAGTTGAGAATCAACCCCGGAGGCAGGGCCCGGTTAACCACCACGTGCGTCACGCCGTTCTCGCGAATCAAGCGCTCCTTGTCGCGCGCGCCCGTGTACGGACTCACGATGTCGCGCGCGGCATTCATGCGTTCCTCCACGCGGAGGTCGTTGGGCGGCGCGTGCTGGTCGAGCGTGCACACCACGTAGTAGGGCGTGAACGCCGACACCAGGTAGGACGTCACGGGGTCGCTGGCGACCACGGACCCGTGGGGCAGGGCGTTCGCCAGCTGGTAGAGCCCGCGTGCCCAGCGATCCGGTCCCCGACGCCGCTCGGCGTCGAGCTTCGCGGACGAGAAGGCGGTGTCTCTTTTGAATAGCGGCACCGTCGTGGCGGCGATCGCCACGATCGTCACCACCAGCGCGAAACGCGTGCGCGGCGGCCGGACGGCTACCAGGAAGGCCGGGAGCAGATAGAACGGAACCATGGCGTCGATTCGGAACACCAGGTACTTGAGTACCGAGTAGGCGGGCGTCAGCACGAAGGGAACCAGTTCGATCACGAGCAGCGTGACGAACGCGGCGATCGTGTAGCCGACGCCGGGAACGTCGCGCCGTTTCGACCAGAGCGGTCCGATGCAGACGAGCGCGGCGACGCCGAGCGGTCCGAATACGTGCCACAGCCGGATGGGGTCGGCCATGAACCACCGGTCGGTCACGAACATGGCGGCTTGCACTTGTTCGTGCAGCGGGCTGGTCTGGTACGCGGTCAGGACCCGGTACAGCGCGAACGGCAACGCGCCGGCGAAGGCCGCGAAGGCGACGCGCAGCGTGCGCTGGAGATGCTCGCCCCAGCCGGGAAGCGGCGAGCACGGCTTCCAGACCACGAACACGCCGGCCGCCCCGCACACCAGGATCGCGTACTGCACGTGCACTGCGGTCGCGGCGAACGCGTACGCCACGCACCAGCGGAGCGCGGCCGACGGGCCGCGGTTCACGTACTCCGCGGCGGAGGCGATGAATAAGAGCAGAAACGCCGTCCCGAACCGATTCGGGTAGAACGCGGCGCGCACCATCAGATCTCCCACGCGCCAGTCGGTCCCCACCAGGAAGAGAACCACCGCGATGGCGGCGGCGAGGCGGTGCCGCCGCAGGAGTGTTCGCGACGTCGTGTACACGACCAGCGTCATGACGAGCAGCAAGAAGGCCCCGTAGATCGCAAACGCGTCGATCGGAGACGCGCCGGTGTGGCGCACGGTAAAGCCGTAGATCGCGTGCAAGAGCGCCTTGCGGAAATCCTCGCCGTCGGCTCCCGGGTTGAAGTAGATCGCCGTGGTGGGAAAGGGATCCCCGGTGCGCGCGATCTCGGCCACGTATCCCGCGTGGTCGATGGTGTCGGTCGTGATTTCGAGCGGGGGGCCGACGAGCGCGACTCCGATCACGGGCTGGACGATGAGCAGGGCCAGCACGACGAGCAGGCGCCGGTCGCGGGGGCGAATCGGGGTGCGGAGCGCGTCGACGCGCGTGGTATCGCGCCGCGGCGTGAGGACCATCAAGGCCAGGATCAGAATCGGGAGCGTGGTGCGAAAGGCGTCGATCGATGCGCCGGTGAGCGCCCACGCAAAGGCGGCCACCAGCATGAAGAGAATGCCGTTGGTGAGGGTGTGCGTGGCCCGTTCGAGCGGGTCGTCCGAGCGCTGGCCGGTGAGGCGCGAGATGGCGTAGCCGGGGAGTGCCACGCAGAATACCAGCACGATCGGGACGCCGATCCACGCCGACGCCCACGCCGGCAGGAGCGGTGAGAGCGCGTACGCAACCAGCGTGAGGGCGGCGAAGACCAGCAGTGGGCGACCCAGAACCACGGTGAATCTCCTAACGTTTTGCATTTATAGCAGATGGATCGCTATGCTAGAATAACAATCTGGCCATGCCGTATCGCGTTCTAATCCTCGATACCGAGTTCGAGATGGGAGGGAAGGAGAAGAAGCTCTTCGACTTCATTCGCCGTACCGATCGGTCCCGTTTCGAGATCTCCGTCTGCTGTCTCAAGCAGGGCGGGTATTTCAAGAGCAAGCTTGAATCACTGGGTGTGAGGTTCTACGACGGCCTGCTTCGACACAAGTTCGACGCGCTTGCCTTCCGCGGACTCGAGCGCGTCCTGCGCGCCGAGCGCACGCAACTCATCTATACCTTCGCGCATCCGGTGACGGTCATTTTCGCCTATCTGGCGAAGCTCCGTCGATTGACCGGGCGCGCCGTGGTGTCCTACCACGCAACCGGGAATGCGGAAGACGGTCGACAGGTGCCAGCGTACCTCCTCCCCCTGCTTCGTCGCATGGATCTGATTCTCGCCGTGGCCGAGAGCCATAAGGAGTATCTGGTGCGGGTCGAGGGCCTGCCCCGCGATCGGATCCGCGTCATCTACAACGGCGTCGACACCGAAGCCTTCCACCCGGCCCGCCCCGCGGAACGGACGGAGGTCAGGCGCGCGCTCGGACTCGCGGACGAGGCGGTCGTGTTCATGGCGGTGTCGTCGCTCAAGCCGCTGAAGCGGCTCGATCTCTTGCTGCGCGCGGCGGCGCCGACGCTCCGGCGGGAAAACGCCAGACTGGTCATCGTGGGCCGGGGATCCGAGCGCGACCGGCTGGTGCGCCTCGCGGAAGCGCTGGGGATTGCCGATCGGGTGGTCTTCACCGGGATGCGCGACGACGTCGAAACGGTGTTGCGTGCGGCGGACGCGCTGGTCCTGTCCTCGCGCACGGAGGCCTTCCCCAACGCCGTACTGGAAGCGATGGCGACGGGGTTGCCCGTGATCACGACGGACGTCGGCAGCGTGCGCGAGATGGCGGAACCCGACGCGAGCGCGCTGATCGTGCCCGCCGAAAACGAAGAGGCGCTCGGCGCCGCCATCGAACGCGTCGCGGCCGACGCGGCGCTGCGCCGCGCGTTCGGGGCGCGCGGCCGCGCGATCGTCGAGGCGCGCTTTCGCATCGAGACCATGTGCGCCGCGAGGGAGGCGCTGTTCGAGGAGCTGTTGTCGCCCGACGCGGCGGTGCCGGGTCTTGCCGCCGGGGCGAAGCACGCATGAACGTCCTCAAGTTCGTATTCGGACACCGCGGGGCGGCCAATCTGGTGCGGCGCAGCGCCCAGATTGCGACTCGCTTCGGGCCGAATCCCGACCGCATGGGCGGGCGGTTCGAGCGGTTCATGGACATCCTGGACGAGTTCTCGATTCGACCCACGTTCCCGATCACCGCGCTGCCGATGAGCCGCAACCCGGCGTTCGCGCACCGATTGATCGAGCGCGGCGCCGAGCTGGCCGTGCACGCGTGGTCGCACATCGATTTCTCGGCGCTGGACCTCGCCGGGCAGCGCGAGCACATGGGGCGGGCGGTGGATCTGTTTCGAGAGTGCTCCGTCCCGTTTACCGGCTTTCGTGCGCCCTACCTGCACTGGAACGAAGACACCATGCGCGTCGTCGCCGAGTTTCAATTCAGCTACAGCTCCAACCGCACCGTCTGGTGGAATGTGCTGGATGCGACCGCTCTGACCGCGCGGCAGCGGGAAGGCATGGAGCGCGGCATGGCGTTTTATCGCCCGGTTTCAGCCACGCAGTTCCGCGCGCTGCCTTTCCGGCGCGACGGATTCGTCGAGATCCCCGTCTGTCTTCCCGACGACGAGATCCCGCTCGACCGCATGTATATCGACGATGCGAACTACCTCGGCGACATGTGGCGGAGCATCTTGAAGCTCACGCACGAGCGCGGGGAGTTGTTCACGCTGCAATTGCACCCGGAGCGGATCGACTTTTTCGCGGGTGCGTTGCGTGGGTTGCTGGCGGACGCGCGCGCGCGCACGCCCGCGGTGTGGATTGCGACCCTGGACGAGATCGCACAGTGGTGGAAGGCGAAGGCGCACAACCGCGCGCAGTTCGTCCGCGAAGGCGAGCGCTTTCGGGTGGAGATCGAGGCCTGCCCGGGGACCACGGTTTTCGTCCGCGAGAACGGCGCCGAGCGCGCCGTCGCTCCCGGGCCGCTGGTGCTGGAGTCGGCGTTTCGGCCCAGCGTGGGCGTCTCCGCCGGCTCGAGCCGGGAGGCAGTGGGGTTCCTCACCGATCTGGGCTACTTCGTCGAAGTCGGCGATCGCTCGGGCGGGTACTCGGTGCACCTCGGCCTGGTCGACAGCTCCGACTACACGTCGATCGATGCGTGCCGTCGGGTGATCGAAGAATCGAAGCGGCCGCTGGTGAGGCTGGGCACGTGGCCGGACGGGGCCCGGAGCGCGCTCGCGGTCACGGGCGACATCGACGCGCTCACCATCTGGGATTTTGTCGCGCGTTTTCGCGGTTTGTAGCAGCCTCCACATGGCACCCCGCATCGTCATTGTTTCCGAAGACCTCGTCGAGCCCTGGGACGAGGGGATCAAGAAGTTTGCCTTCTCGATCGGCCGCGCGCTTGGGAACGATCATCCCGTGCGCATGATCAACGTTGACCGCGGTGGTTTCGCGGCGGCGCGTAACGGCGCCGCCGCCGGCGTCGCACCGGCCATCCACACCGTCGCCGGCACGCGGACGTTCATGCAGCCGGCCCTGCGCCGCGCCGTGGCGACCTTCGAGCCGGAAATCGTGCTCTACGTCCCGTCGCCGTCGGCGACCGTCGCTAGTTTCGTGCGCGCGTTCGCGCTGCGCCGCCACTGGCCGCGCGCGCGTCACGGCATGGTGGCGCTGATACCGCGCCGTCACCGCGCGGGTTTGAAGCCGATGCTGCGCGGCGCCGCCCCGGACGTGATCTTCGTCGCGTCCTACGCATCTCTGCTCCACTTGAGCGACCTTTCGCTGCGCGGGGACGTGGTTCCCGTCGGTGTCGACCTCGAGGCATTTCGCCCCGCGCGCGAAGGGGAGAAGGCCGCGCTCCGGCGCGCACACGGCGTCCCACCGGACGCGTTCGTCTACCTGCACGTGGGGCATTTGAGCCCGAAGCGGAACCTGGTGGCGCTCGCGCGTCTCCAGCGCGAGCCGGGTGCGCACGTCATCGTGATCGGGAGCACGAGCACGCCCGAAGACGCGGCGCTCCGCGCCGAACTCGAAGCCGCCGGCGTGAGCGTGATCCGCGAGGTCGTCCCGGTGGATGAGTTCTACCGGCTGGCGGACGGCTACGTGTTTCCGGTGATCGACAGCGAAGGCTGCGTGGAGGTCCCGCTGTCGGTGGTCGAGGCGCTCGCGAGCGGCTTGCCCGTCATCGCCCGGCCGTTCGGCGGGCTGCGCGACTTTGTGCCGCCCGGCGACGACGTCCGCTACTTCGAGAGCGACGACGACATGGTCGCGCATGCCCGCGCGCTCCAGCGCGGCCCGCGTCCGCGCGTGCGCGACATGGGCGATTTTTCGTGGGGTCGCGTGGCGGAGCGAATGGTCACGCGGCTGCGCGTGGGTGGGGCGCCGTCGGCATGAGCGCGGCGCAGGATCCAGTGGCCGCCGCACTCGAGCACGACCACGCGCTTCGGACCGCGGCGAGGCTCGCGAACCCGTACGGCACCGAGGAGCTCGCGCGCTACGACGCGGTGGCGCTCCACGCGGCGGCCGTCCTGCTCGAGAAGCAGCAAGTGTCATTCATCCCGCTCGCCGGGCGCCACGGAGTTGCGCTCGATTCCACGCCGATGGGCGAATTCGTCCGGCGCGACCTGGCGCGCTACCATGCGCAGCGCGACGAATACGAGCGCATTCGCCGCCGTTTCGTCGATGCGCACGTCGACGCGATGGTGTTCAAGTCCACCGGCGCCGTTCCCGCGTTCCACCATCTCTCCAGCAACCTCGACATCCTGGTGCCGCCCGGCCGCACCGGCGCGGCGCGCCAGGTCCTCGTCGAGCTCGGCTACGTCGAATTGGTGAATGTCGAAGAGCCGCGGAAGTTCTTGTTTCGTCGTTTCCCCGGGGACGGCTCGAGCTTCGCGTTCCACCTGCACGAGGTCGTCGGGTGGGGAGTGCCGTTTCTGGACAACGGTCCGGTGTGGGCCCACGCCCGGCATCCGGTCGACGACCCCGACATCCTGGTCCCCGGTCCCTCGGAAGCGCTGCTGATCACGCTCGCGCATTGGTTCTACGAAGACAAGGCGCTCTCGCTGGGGAATCTGTTCCTCACCGCGCACGCCTTGCGCTCGCTGGGTCAGGCGCTCGCCGACTCCGCGGCTCACGCCCGGCTGCGCGGTTGGGAGGAAGGATTCTGGGGCGCGCTGTGCGTGTTCGAGGAAACGTGGAAGCGGCTCTTCGACGGCGGCTTCCTGACCGACGAGCAACGCGCCGAGCTCGACCGCGCGCCGGCGCGCTACGCCGCGGTGCGTGCGAGAATCCTGCCGCGGGTGCGCTACCTCGAGAACGGTATCGCCGCGGTGGTCCCCTTCAATGCGAACAAGGTGGCGTACTACCGCAAGGTGCTGCGCGACCGGGCCCGCAGCGGTGGGCGCAAGCTGCTCGACGTTTTCGACACGCTGCTGTGGGCGGTACGATGGAAGCTCCACGTTCGCAGCCAGCCCGCCGTGCTGGTGAGCTTGAGCGGGTGCGACGGCGCGGGAAAGACGCTCCAGGCGGAGCGCCTCTCGGCGGTTTTCGACACGTGCGTCGTGCGCGTCAAACGCGTGTGGGCGCGCGGTGCGTCCTCGCGCGGAGCGGGCGCGGTGCTGCGCGTGGGCACGACGGTGCTCCGGCGCGGCGGTGCGGACACCGCCGACGGGCCGCGCGCGTCGACGACCGGCGGCGAAGCGGGGCGTTCGCCGCGGCGCAGCGAAGCCGAGCGCTTCAACCAGCGGCAGCGGAAGCTGCGCAACCCGTTCGTGCGCTGGGTGTTCAGCCTGGTGTTCGCGAGCGACCTCGGGTGGTCCTACGTGATCCGCACGCGCGCGGCCATGGCCGCCGGGTACGTGGTGATTTGCGATCGCTACATCTGCGACGCGCTCGTCGACTTCGCGCTGTATACCGGCACCGATCCGTCCAATCCGCCGCTCGCGCTCAAGCTTCTGCACGGGCTCGTCCCGCGGCCGCACGCGGCGGTGCTGCTCGACGTCGACCCCGCGGAGGCTCTGCGGCGCAAGCCCGAGGAGGGCGGCACCGCGCACCTCGAGGCCGCGCGCGCGATGTTCGTCGGCCTCGCGCAGGCGCGGCGCATGACGATCATGCCGGCGGGGGCGGCGGCGGACGACATCCAGCGCTCGCTCGCACGGCAGGCGCTCGGCGCGTTCTACGAACGTTACGGCACCGTGATCAACTGGCTCTTGCGCTCGAACCCGGAGCAATTGAACCCTGCCAACCGCTCGGCGCGGTAGTACCATACCTACATGCGCGTGCTCGTCTTCACCAACATGTACCCGAACCCCGCGATGCCGTTCTTCGGCTCGTTCGTGCGCGACGAAGCCGAGGCGCTCCGGCGCGCGGGCGCGGAGGTGGACGTCTACTTCGTCAACGGGCGCGTGCGCAAGCTCAACTACTTCGGCATGCCGTTCGGTTTCTACGCGCGCACACGCCGCACGGGCTACGACGTGATTCACGTGCACCACTCGTTTTGCGGGCTCGTCGCAACCTCGCAGCGCCGGATCCCGGTCGTGTGGACGTTCCACGAGGGCGAGATCTCCGGCAATACCGCCGACGCGCTGCGCGAGCAGCCGATCAAGCGCATCGCCTACTCCAAGCGGATGAAGCGCTACGTGGCGCGACGGGTCGACGCGGTCGTGGTCGTGGCGGAACACCTGCGCGATCCGTTGGGCCGGCCGGACGCGCTCTGGCTCCCCAGCGGGGTCGATTGGGAAAGCTTCGCGCCGATGGATACCGCCGAGGCGCGCCGACGGCTCGGGCTCGCGGCGGGCAAGCGCTACGTGCTCTTTCCGGCGGCGCCGTCGCGCGTCGAGAAACGCTACGACCTCGCGCGCCGCGCCGTCGAAGTGCTCAAGGAGACCTGGCCCGCGGCGAACGACGTGGAATTGATCGCGCTCAACGACGTGCCGCACGAGCAGGTGCCGTTGTTCATGAACGCGAGCGAGCTGATGCTCATGACGTCGTCGTTCGAAGCCTCCCCGGTGACGATCCGCGAGGCGCTGGCGTGCAACGTGCCTGTCATCTCCACCGACGTGGGCGACGCGCGGGTGGTGATCGAAGGCATCGCCGGGTGCCGGATCGTGCCGCCCGACCCTGCGACCATCGCCGAGGCGCTGCGCGGAGCGCTGGCGGCCCCCCGGCGCGTGCAGGCGCGCGAGCGGATGCGCGTGTACTCGCTGGAGACGGTGGCGGCGGCACTGCTCACCCTCTACGGCCGCGTGATCGAAAAGCACCGCCGGGGTCGGCGCGGATGAACCGGGTGCCCGCGCAGGCGCCGGCGACGGCGCGCGGCCGCGGCGCCGTCGCGATCGTCCGTCATTCGTTCTACCCGTCCGAGTTGAACGTCAAGCGCGAGGCGGAGGCGCTGCGCGACGCCGGCTTCGAGGTCCACGTGGTTTGTCTGCGCAACCGAGGCGAGGCGGCGCGCGCGGCGATCGACGGCGTGGAAGTCCACCGGCTCCCCGTCGGCCACCGGCGCGGGCAAGTCCTGCGCTACCTGTGGGAATACAACGCGTTTTTCGTGCTCGCGTCGCTCAAACTCGCGTCGCTCCACCGCCGCCATCGGTTCGTGACGGTGCAGGTCAATACCATGCCGGACTACCTCGTTTTCGTCGCGTTGTACCCGAAGTTGACCGGCGCCCGGGTGGTGCTCCACCTCCATGAACCCGTGCCCGAGCTGTTCCAGACCATGTTCCCGGATCGCTGGTACACGCGGCCGTTCATCTGGTTGATCACGCTGGTCGAGCAGGTGTCGATTCGCTTCGCGACCCAGGCCCTTACCGTCACCGACCAGATGCGCACGAACTACGTCGCTCGCGGAGCGGACATGTCGAAGATCACCGTGGTTGTCAATGTGCCCGACGACCGCGACTTTCGGCTCGAGCGTTGGGAGCACCTGCGCGCGAGGATCATGGCGATCAAAGCCGAGGAGCGCGCGCGCGGAGTCTTACGCGTGCTCACCCACGGAGCGATCGAGGAGCGTTACGGCTTCGACACCATCGTGCACGCGGTGTCGCGGGCGAGCGAGCACGTGCCGAAGATCCAGTTCCGGTTCATGGGGGCGGGCGAGTACCTGCCCGATGTGCATCGGATTGCGGAGACGCTCAACGCGACCGACCGCGTGACGCACCTGGGATTCCTGCCCTTCGAGCAGATGATCGAAGAGATCCTGCTGGCCGACGTGTGCGTGGTGGCGGTGAAGAAGAATCCGTACTCGGTGCTCGTGCACACCAACAAGATGTACGAGTACATCGCGCTGGGACGACCGGTGATCGCGTCGCGCCTGGATTCGGTGGCTGCCTACTTTACCGAGGAAGCGCTGACCTTCTTCGAGCCGGGAGACGACGAGGACCTGGCGCAGAAACTGCGATGGGCGGCGGAGCGCCCGGAGGAATTGGCGCGTCGCGTCGAGGCGGCCGCCGCTGCGTACGCCAGGCACCGTTGGGACCGCGAGCGGTGGCAGTACCTCGGCGTCCACGGCGTATCGCCGGCGTGAACGCAATGCTATAATCCGCGCGTATGATCGGCCGGACGCTCTCTCATTACAAGATTCTCGCCCAGCTGGGCGAGGGCGGCATGGGCGTCGTGTACCGCGCCGAGGACACGAAGCTCGGCCGTACCGTCGCGCTCAAGTTCCTTCGTGCCGCCTCGCTCGGCGAGGAGGAGAAGGCGCGCTTTTTGAGCGAGGCTCGCGCGGCCGCGTCCCTCCAGCACCCGAACATCTGCACCATCCACGGCGTCGACGACGTCGAGGGACAGATGTTCATCGCGATGGCGTTCGTGGAAGGGCGCTCGCTGGCGGCCGAGATCGTGAAGGGGCCGCTTCCCCTGGAGCGCGCAATCGACATCGCGATGCAGGTGGCGGACGGCCTCGCCGCCGCGCACGCCAAGGGCATCGTCCACCGCGACATCAAGAGCGCCAACATCATGCTCGACGAGCGCGGGCAGGCGATCATCATGGACTTCGGCCTCGCGCGCACCCAGGGCGAGACGCGTATCACCCGGAGGGGTTTCACCGTCGGGACGGTCGCGTACATGTCGCCCGAGCAGGCGCGTGGCGACGACGTCGACCAGCGCACCGACCTCTGGTCGCTCGGCGTGTGCCTGTACGAGATGGTCACCGGCCGCCTCCCGTTCTCCGCGGAGCACGACACGGTGGTGTTGAACAAGATCATGAACGACCGGACCCCGGTGCCGGTCGGAACGGCAGCGGTTCTGCAGCCCGTCGTCGACAAGGCGCTCGCCAAAAACGTGGGTGACCGCTATGCGAGTGCGTCGGAGATGATACGCGACCTGCGCGCGATCGCCGCCGGCGCGGGCCGCGCCCGCGATAAGGAGGCGCTGCCGTCGATCGCGGTGCTCCCGTTCAGCAACATGAGCGCCGAGAAGGAGCAGGAGTATTTCTGCGACGGGATCGCGGAAGACATCACCAACGATCTCGCCCAGATCCGAGGTCTGCGCGTGGCGGCGCGCACGAGCGCTTTCGCGTTCAAGGGACGCAACGAGGACATTCGTGAGATCGGGCGCAAGCTCGGCGTCGATCATGTACTCGAGGGAAGCGTTCGCAAGGCGGGGAATCGGCTGCGGGTGACCTCGCAGCTCATCGGCGTGGCGGAGGGATATCACCTCTGGTCGGAACGCTTCGACCGCGAGATCGCCGACGTGTTCGCGATCCAGGACGAGATCGCGCGCAGCATCGTCCAGGCGCTCAAGGTCCGTCTCACGGAGAAGGACGAGCAGGTCCTTGCCAAGACCAGGGCGGCGGACATCGAGGCGTACGACCTCTATCTGCGCGGCCGCCAGTTCTTCGGCAGCATAGGCAAGCAGCCGGTGCAGTACGCGTTCGAGATGTTTCGCAGCGCCATCCAGAAGGACCCGTCCTACGCACTGGCCTATGCCGGGCTGG
>Ga0137333_1000052_pt1 | contig 26562 bp, 32 predicted proteins | sample EasRivERMLT231_2_FD_102286 | JGI IMG/M metagenome (GOLD analysis project Ga0137333, IMG submission 102286) | Soil microbial communities from meander-bound floodplain in the East River, Colorado, USA - East River MetaG ERMLT231_2 | ecosystem: Environmental > Terrestrial > Soil > Floodplain ... | reverse complement strand
GCTGTCGCGTTTATCTTTGAGCCAATCGGGCAACGGCGGAAAGCTCTCAGCATACGCGATCAATGTTTCCAGTTTTTCTTCGCGCGACATACTGGCGAAGTCATCCACGATCTCTTGAAGTTTGGAGGGTAAAGGCATAAATCACCTTGCTCTTTCGGGGGCTCAGCTCCCGAAAGAGCATTTTATTAAATTTATTTTTTGTTCTGTGCGTCGACGATATTACCCCACTCAGTCGATGAACCATCATAGTTCTTGACATTGGGATAACCAAGCAGATATTTCAACACGAACCAGGTCAATGAAGAACGTTCGCCAATGCGGCAATATGCAATGACTTCTTCACCAGATTTGATATTCTTGCCTTCATACAAAGCACGCAATTCTTCCGGAGTCTTGAATGTGCTATCGGCTTCGTTGACCGCCTGTGCCCACGGAATGCTCACCGCACCGGGAATGTGTCCAGCGCGTGTGGCACCTTCTTGCGGGTAGTTCGGCATGTGCGTCAATTCACCGCTGTATTCCTTCGGCGAGCGGACGTCGACCAATGGCTTCTTGGTGTTGCTTTGTTTGAGGACTTCATCACGGAAGGCGCGAATGGACTTATCCGCTTCTTTCGCCTTGTAAGTTGTTCGGGCATACGAGGGAACTTCTTTCACGAGGGGTCTTTTTTCCTGTTCCCACTTGAGGCGTCCGCCATTCATGATCTTTACATTCTGGTGTCCATAATATTGAAATAGCCACAATGCGTAGCATGCAAACCAATTGGACTTGTCGCCGTAAAACACAATGGTTGTGTCATTGGCGATGCCAAGGCTGGAGTTGACTTCTTCAAAGGTTTCCTTAGTGAGAAAATCACGGCGCAGGGGATGTTGTAATGTGCTGAACCAATCCACCTGCACAGCGCCGGGGATATGACCGATCGCATACAACAAGGGGTCTTCATCCGATTCAATAATGCGGACGTTGGCATCGTTCAAGTGCGCGGCGACCCATTCAGTATCTACCAGGTATTCAGGATGTACGTATGACATTTTCTTATTTTCCTTTTCACGAATAAAGTATTTTTAAAATTAAAAAGCAGTCAACATAAAAACAAATGGACAGCGAGCTTGTCCTGCGCATGGGATTTGTGCGCGGGGGGCGTGCCACTGTCCTAAGTCGTTGACTGCTTGGTAGCGAGGATGTCTTAGGAGGTGGTTACGAACCCCGCCATAGACACAAGCAAGAGTTGATATGGTGCATCAATTTCATGATGGCTGGTATTTTACATTTCTTACAGGGATTGTCAAGTCAAATATTATTTGGCGGAATTATGAAACAGTCAACTTTCGGGATTCTTCTGCAACCCCTAACAGTGAAGCCATGCCTTGTGCCATCAAACTGCCGCCATAGACTGCCATGTGAACTTCCACATTGCCCGTGGTCAGCGCCACGTGGATTGCCCACACGATCGTTGATGGTCCCAATGCGATGAGAAATACACTGCCTAGCAAAAGGAGAGTCGGTCGGATGGCTCCAGTCACTTCCAGCCAGACGATGATCCCGATCACGATGATCACTGCGGCTGTGGAGAGTTTGAGCAGAGACCACCATAAAGTGCGTAGATGGATCTCGTGATAGGAAAGATCAAGGGCAATAAGAAAACCCGCAAAGAGTAGATTGATCAGAGCCAGGAAGATCGAGATCGTTTTCATGACAGCGCCTCCGTTTGAGATTTCTCCCAGCATACCCAAACGAGACTCTCAGAGTCTATATGGAGGCTGTCAATTTCTATACGCTTGCGTTGTGAAAACTATGGCGCGACGATGACACGGTTCTTGCCCGACATTTTAGCGAGGGATAATGCCTTCTCTGCGGATTCGACCAGTTGATTCGAGGTGTGTCCGTGTTTGGGGTAGTAGGCGATACCGATCGAGACGGATGTAGGGAAGAGCCAGCCCTGCGATGCCAGCTCTACGGCAGCGCGCAGTCTTTCGCCCACAATCCCCGCCTGCTCTACCGTTGTCGAGGGCAGGATGACAATGAACTCATCGCCCATCCGCCAGCGCCCGATAAAATCATTAGGACGTAAGGCACCGCTCAAGGTGCTGGTGATCTTGCGGATAACATCGTCACCGGCTGCGTAACCTTTGCTGTTATAGCGCTTGAGGCTGTCGCCGTCGATCAGGCAAATGCTGAGATGCTTTTGCTCAAGGATCGCCTCGCCCAGGGAAAGGTCCAGTTTGCGGCTGATGGCAAGCATATTCGGGGCAGAGCTGACCGGGTCGGTGTAGGCCAGCCGAAAGGTATATTGAAGCGTGCCGCCGAGGGTTTCGATCCGCTTTGCCATGAGTTCAATGGCGCGGAGTGTCGCTTGATCCTCTTCGGAGGTATCTGCTTGAAAGATCTTGAACGGTTCGTCTGCGGTGGTGGACGCCATTTTTTCATTGAGATTTTTCCACACTACCGGCGGGTTGAGCGGATTGCTGTCTGGAAAGTGGATGACTGCCATGCGCGCAACGGGTGGATTCAGGCCCAGTTGTTCGGTTTCGCTGTTTAAGCGGTCGAATAACCGCTGCGCTGTGGCAGCGTGCTTTTTATGTTTACTCCCGATGAGCACTGCCACGAAGTTATCGCCTGATATGCGGTACACCGTGGATTCGGTCTCATCTTTGATGGCTATGCCCAGCCAGCGCAGGAGACTATCTCCATATTCGAAACCTTTGACTTTGTTGATCTCGCGCAGTTGATACAAGTCCACTGCGATGAGCGAGACCGGCTCGAGCAGGAGGTTCTCGAAATTGTCATCGAGCGCCTTTGAAAAACTGACCAGGTTACTACAGCCAGTCAACAAGTCCACACGGAAAAAGGGATTGGGGGTATCGAAGTCTTTCATCATGCCATCCTGCATAAAAGATAATAATATGCCCTAATTATAGAACGAAAAACCCCGCCGGGGGCGGGGTATATTTTTGGAAATGATGTTGTATTTATCCAACTTCCAGAAGACTTTTGAGCATCGCCAGATTTTCCTTGAGCTGTTTTTTTAATTTCTTTTCGAGAACATTCTCATTGAGCTCCACGAAATTGACCACATTGGCTTGTGTTACCAGGTTGATCTGGGTATAGCCACTGGCAAGCGCAAAGGTATAGGTCGTAAAGGATTGCAGGGGACCGGAAAGAGATTTGAAGCCGTATTTTTTATTGGATTCGTATTCAGTCACTTGAAACGTGCTTTGGATGCGATGCCCCATAAAATTACCGGTGGTTTGAAAACAGGCGCCAAGGGCAGAGACGATCTCGGAAGTGCAGGTGGAAGATAACGTGCCATATTGCCATTGAAAATCATTTTCGGGGTTGCTGATGAAATCAAAGACTCTTTTGATGGGTTGGTAGATGTGAATACTGGAGAGGATGTTGATCACTTGCTGCACTCTTTCGCGATCCTACGTTTTGTTTCGGGATTAGTCCGTGGCTGGTTTGACGCCAAGCTGGCTCAGGATCACCAGCATGCCTGTGCCTTTATTTGGCTCCACGACCCATGAAACAACTTTGTTATCCTGAATGATCAGTTTGCCATGTTCACGTCCGGCGGCGAAGGATTTGTTCGTGGCGGGGATCATGCCCAATTTTATGTTCGTCAGGTCCAGGTCGCCTTTATGGGTGCCCTTGAGTTCGGATGAGATCTTTACCACGCCGCCACTCTGGATGCTTTCGACGCGGAAATGATATTCAAGATTCGGGAAAGCCTTCTTCAGGCTCATGTGCATTGCAAACCAAGCCTTGAGGTTGAGTGGTTTGGGCACAGACCCGCTGAATTTAAAATCATCAGCGATGTAGGTTTTTGCCTTCTCGTAGTCACCGATTTGGATGGCATACATGAGGGCTTTAACAGTTGCTTTTATATCATCCATGTTGGATTCCTTCTCAATAGTTCTTGCATTCTTTGACGGGTTCAAGTCTTGATGAATGTACCCTATGAAACATTCGCCATCTCCCCCGAAAGATAAACTTTTGTGTATGGCATGTCTATAGCAGTGTAACACAAAACGAAATGAAATTAGGAATGTACAGCCAGAGGGAGATGCTTATCCGCTTCCAAAAAGTTTTTCAAGGCAGTGAGATTATCGTTTAATTGTTTTTTTGCAAACCTGGTCACGAGCGCATCGGTCATTTTAAAAAAACCGGATTGTTTAACCTGTAAATTGGCATCGACCCGGGTGCTATCCTGATGGTTCTCGAAAATGTACAGGGTTTGTGTTTGAATGGGACCGGATAAGGATTTGAAACCATACTTTTTGTTTGGCTCATATTCCGTTACTTCAAATTTGCCTTGTAAGCGGCGTCCCATAAAATAGCGTAGACTGCTGAACAATGTGCCCAAGCCGATGGGGTTCAGTGTGAGTTGGGAAGCTGCCAATGCTCCGTCCTGCCATTGAACATCGTTCTTGGCTGTGCTGATGAAATCAAAGACCTGTTTAACGGGTCGCTCGATCAGGGTGGTTGAAACTAAATTGATCATGGTACTTTCTCTTTCAAGGAAAATAATTGCGAAGCTGGTTGCGATGAATCAGGTGAAATGATCCCCATCCTATTGCTGTGATCTCGGATGAAAGGGAAAGCCCCCTTTGATAATGCGGGGGCGATCCTTCCATTCAATTGATTAAGCCGAACAGGCTTTATTCCTTCGGCTTGGCAATGTTCACTTTCAATTCCTGCTCACCCATTTTGTGGGTGTTGAACATGCTGATCGCCTTATCAGCTTCATTTTGCGCACCCATGGTGACAAAGGCAAAACCCTTCGACTCGCCGCTCTTGCGGTCCTTGATGATATCCACTGCGGTGACGGCTCCGGCTTGCGTAAAGAGGGTATTTAATTCCTCCGACGTGGTGGACTTGGACAAATTCCCTACATATACTTTGACTTCCATTGTTACTGCTTTCTCCGATCGCTCGGTTAAATAAAAAGCCGCCAACCCTATTACAGTGTCGGCGGTTGAGACAACACATAAAAACAGTTATTCAGATCAACTGTTGGATTTAATTTTCCACATTGCCAGCATGTGGATCAGGACGCTACCGGCAATTTGACATCAAGCTGTTTCAAGATCACCATTAAGCCGGCGCCATCGTTGGGTTCCACAGCCCATGCAGAAATCTTGTTGTTCTTGACAGTCACCTTGGTCTTCTCAAGGTTTACAGAAAAGGCTTTGTTCGTGGCGGGGATCACACCCATGTGCATGCCTGTGAGGTCGAACGAACCGTCGTGCGTGCCGCTCAACTGTGAAGTGGATTTCACCACATCGCCATCCGCGCCGATCACCTTGAAGTGATAGTTCAAGTCTGAGAAAGCCGCCTTCAAACTCGCGCTCATGCCCAGCCAGGCTTCGGCATTCAGCGGTTCAGGGACAGGACCGCTGAATTGAAAATCATCTGTGAGCATGGAACGTACGATATCGAACTCGCCTTTTTGGACGGCATCCATCAGGGCTTGGACAGTTTCTCTTTTATTCATGATGTATTCCTTCTACCTTTACTCTTGCTTTTGCGTTCTGGTTCCGGCAATTTGACACCAAGCTGACCGAGGATCGCATTCAACCCCGCGCCTTCTGTGGGTTCCACTGTCCATGAAGTGACCTTGTCACCTTTGACTGTGATTTGGGTTTTTTCCTGGGCTATCGAAAACTTCTTGTTCGTAGCTGAGATCACGCCCATATTGATATCGGTAAAATCAAAAGCACCACTGTTCGTCCCGCTCAGCTGGGAAGTGGTGTGGACCACATTGCCTTCCGTGCCTTGTACCTGGAAGTGATAATTCAGGTCGGCGCAGGCCATCTTCAGGTTGGCGATGATATTCAGCCATTTCTTGCTGTTGAGTGGTTTGGGGGAAAAGCCGCTGATCTGAAAATCATCGGAGAGGAAGGTTTTGGCGGTATCAAAACGACCTCTCTGGACCGAATCCATGAGAGCCTGTGCTGTTTCTTTAGAATCCATGCTTGGTTTCCTTTACTTCGAAACATACTGAACTTCAATTAACGGGCTTGGGTCTTGATGGATGCTCCCTATGGAACAGCCTCCGTTTTCCCCCAGTAATAAACAACTTGTTTATGAAATGCCTGTATCAGTGTAACACACTAATGGGGCAAAATACGGGGCAATAAAACAGACCCTGCCGAGAAGCAGGGTCTGTTCTGGGTCTATTATGCTGTAAGTATCTCTATATTTTGCCCGTAAAGCTGTTTGTAGACCATCTCGTTTGCTTCTGCTCTCAACATGCTAATGCCTTGTCCCTCACACTGCTGACGCATTGGATGACCATACAGAAACGAATCCTGGAAAATGGTCAGGATATTTTCTGGATCATCGTCGGCGGCGATGCGGTTGATGGATAGCATCCCACATTCGGTACATTCGTGGATCAACATCAACTCGCCTCTTTGTCCCAGCCGATACTTGTTCCTGCTCTTTTTCATGGTCAACCCGATAGGCTTCATCTGCCCCTTGCACGCGGACAGCCTGTCACCTGCGACGAACAGATCAAGATGACACGACCATAAACAATACGGACAGTGGTTGCGATTGTTGACACCCGAGAGCAGATGCGCGGCAGAGACGATGTTACGGCAATGCGCGCACCTGAAATCCCCAAAGGATGCAGCCATGGATCTCATAACTCACCCCGCAAGTTCATATAACTCTTATAACGGTGCGGACTGATTTCGCCAGACACCACTGCCTTGCGAATGGCGCAGCCCGGTTCGCGGTCATGTTGACAGCTCAAACCGAACTTGCATTGACCGACAAAGTTCGCCATCTCTGGGAATAAGTATGCAAGTTCTTCACCGGCGATCTCCCAGAGACCGAATTCACGGATGCCGGGTGTATCTACAATGCTGCCGCCGAATTCCAACTCGAACATTTCGAGATGTGTAGTGGTATGGCGTCCCTTGCCTTGCTCGCCTTTGCTGACTTCTTTGACGCGCAGACCCAAGCCCGGTTGGATGGCGTTCAGCAGGGAGGTCTTCCCTACGCCAGATTTTCCAACCAGCACAGACATGCGTCCGCGTAGGGTTTGCTTGAGTTCTTCAATGCCTTCACCGGTACTCGCGCTGACCATTTGAATCGAATAGCCTGCGCGCCGATAAGCCTCAAGTTCCTTGTTCTTCCATGCCAGGTCAAGTTTGGTGATGACGATCAAGACCGGCAGTTTGGATGATTCAGCCGAGACGAGATACCGATCAAGCAAGCCCCACTTGGGAGTCGGGTCTGCGACGGCGAACACGGGGATGACCAGGTCTGCATTGGCGACGATAACCTGTTCGAAGACATGTTGACCAGGAATGGTAGCGGGGCGTGAAAGCTTGGAGAGGCGTGGCAGGATCTCGGTGATGATGCCGCGGTCTTGTCCCGCATCCACGAAGCGGACGTGGTCACCGATGGCTATCGGATCTACGTGGTCGAGCTCGCGCACCTCCTGCACTCTGTGGCGCAGGGATGATGGGTCGGCGGTGGGATAGATCAGTTGTTTACGTATGAGGGACGAGAGCCCGCAATCGAGTTCTCGCCCGTTGGCGTGGACGGTGTAATGTCCAGTAGTTTTTCGAAAGACGACGCCTGTGTCGTCTGGGTTGTTTGTATGCATTGTCAGGGTTTCCTGTTATTGTTTTTCTAATAAGGTGGTTCGAGTAACGCCCATGCCGGGTTGCGCGGGCAGATGCTATGCCTTGGGTGTGAAAAACTCGTGCGGCTTGTGCTAACATAAAATTCATTCCTTTCTAATTGTTTCTTTGCGCTGAGCGGAGGGAGCGGTAGCGACCGTAGTCGAAGCGTATTTGCTGGAGTGTCCTTCGACTGCGGGTTTCGACACCGTACCTGCGTCCGGTGCAGGTGTACGCCCTCGAAGAGCACTCGGGCTACTCAACCCTCCGCTCAGGACGAATAGGCAAAAACAAAAACCAGCCACAGAAAATTTCCGTGGCTGGTGGGGATCGTTGAACAGGGGCGTGTCTGTTCGGTTGGTTGCAGGCGAAGAGACGCGGCTGTTTACGTTAAATAAAAATGCCACGGGGATGGGTACGCCCGTGGCAGATAAGTTGAATCAAAAAGACTGGCTTAACTGCTATGCAGAGACGCGCCCATGGGGATATCGCGAACAAGCGCCGATTTTGAATTTAACATATAACGCGTCTCCTTTCTTTTGAAATAAATTACTAGTCCCGAGTTTACCAATGGCAATGTGGGTTGTCAAGGCGGGATTGATCTTTGATCACGTGTTTCCTAAAGTCCGGGTCATGTCACTCTGAGGAGCCCGATAGGGCGACGAAGAGTCTCTGATTCGGTGATCGAGATGCTTCGCTACGCTCAGCATAACATAACTTGGAGTTTTATCTTCGGAAAACGACTGACTTTAAGAAAGCCCTGGATCGTTGATACGGAGCAACCTAATTCGGAGGATATGAATTACAAAGATTTCATCTCGGCGTAACGGACATGCATATCCATCACGTAAGTTTCCACAGCGCCAAGATGTTCATAGGACTCGGTCTGTTGGACAAAAGCGGTTTTGTCAGCTTGCGCGCGTTCCAGACCCTGATGCGTGAAGAGGGCGTAGCCCTGCCAGCCCGTGGACTCGGTGACATGATTCTTCGTTAGCCGGTGGATGAGGTTGACATCGGTGCCCAACAAGTCTTTGATGCCCGCTACTTGTTGGATAATGAAATCGCCGTGATGGACCATGAACTTTAGATCGAGTGTAGGAATAGCTTTGCAGGCTTTACAGTCACAAGTGGCGTGAGCCCATAGATCCTGGGCTTTATCGCGAAATGCCAAATAGGTTTGATCGATCAATTCCAACAGGGATTTGCCCTCCGGCAGGTTGCCGGCCTCGCAATAGCAAAAGACCGCATCGCCCTCCAGTTTGGAGATGGTCAGACAGGCACTTAACTTTTCGACAATGGTTTCCAGTAGGAACGAGAGCGCGATATGTGCGTGTTCGATTTCTGTCCTGGCGACAAAGGATGTATACCCTGAAATATCTGCCAGTAACAAATAACCTGTTTGTGTTTTGCGTTCCATCGCTCGCTCCTCGATAACCAATATTGCGCCTATTCTACCCGGTAGCTGTACGCTGATGCAAATTTTGCACACGGGATATAATTGAAGAAAGGATAAAACTTATGCTTTCTCTCATTTACGTCAGCACTTCAGTAAAACTGCTCAACGACGAAGAGTTGTTGGATATTCTAAAGATCAGCCGTGAAAATAATTCATCCAAGGATGTCACCGGACTGCTGTTATATAAAGGCGGAAATTTCATGCAGGTATTGGAAGGATCAGAGGAAGCTGTGGAAGCTCTGTACGAAAAGATCAAAGTGGACCCGCGCCATAAGGATGTGAACGTCCTTTCCCGTGAGCAGATTTCTGCCCGGCAGTTCCCGGCTTGGGAGATGGCATTCCAAAACCTGGATAATCCCGAGGTCAAGAACGAGCCCGGCTATAGCCAGTTCCTGCAAGATGAGTTTATTGCGGACGTGTATCGCGAAAACCCGTTGCGGGCTTACATCATGTTGCTGACCTTCCGCGATAATATGCGCTAGAACGAAAAGCCCCTTCATTTGAAGGGGCTTTTTTTATTTCTATTCTACTCAAGCAGAAACTATGACCCCGCCTTTATGGCGGGGTCATTTGATTTGAAATTATTTGGTTCCCCCAAACATAACGCGGACCAACTGGCTAAGTATCCATGCGAGCAAGCTATAGGCTGTGATCGCGATCAGGATGTTTAGCTCTGTGGCAATGTTGATCAAGGCTGGTGAACGGGTTAGACCTTGGAACACAGCCAGGAACGGCGCGGTAGTGCTGTAGATCAAGTCGGCAAACGGATTTGCCGGGTTGGCATCCAATCGCATCAGCAAGTACCGCAAACAGATCAGGATGTTGAGAGCAGTAGCTCCCAGGGTGATCAAGCCAGTGATGCGATGCATGATCTCCTGGTTGAGATGCGGAGCTTCCACATCCCTGGGTGGAGTGGTAATGATACGTCCGGTATCGGTTATTTGTCTCATGATATTTTCCTTTCTTGGGTTACAGCAAGGGGATCATATTGACAATGGTTCGATGTTTATGACGTTGGGGTGGTTGGCTTTGTGAATCGGTTGACTCAGGTTACTTCTCTGCTCCCATTACATCTTATCCTTTTCATCTACCTCTTCTACCTCTTCCGCCTCGACTACTTCCACCTCTTCCACATTTTCGGTGTGCCTCACGAGATTTTTGAACAAAGCTCGTCCATGGAGCATTGCCTGACGCATCTCTTCGGTGTCAACTTTTTCGTCCTTGACGGCAATGAGGTGCAGTCCGCGATAATCCATGACTAGATCGGGATAGTCCACCGATATATCTGCCACCTGCTGTTCGAAGTCTTCAACTGGATAACCTTTGGCTTGCATGACTTTGCTGATGAGGTGATCTGCTACTTGTATGGCTACTGACGGCTCGTCAACAAATGCTGCCTGTGTCTCCTGCCATTCGGATGTAAAGCGCTCGATTTCTTCTGCAGAAAGTGGACGAATATCCAGTGCCTTCACGTGATCGAGACGCGCCGCAAGTTCATGTTCAGCCTGACGCTGATCCCCCAATTCGTTGATGGTCCGTTCATACTCGGGCCCGAATTTTTCCTGAAGTCTTTTCGTCCGCTGGCGACGTCCAAGCGCCACGCCAAACAGACCTCCAACGATCAAAGCAATGGTGACTGCAACGACAATCGATATGATGGTTGTTGTGTCCATTTTTCTCTCCTTTCGGGGTTTGGGTCAAAATCGGCTAACCGCTAGACAGCGGTCTATTTTCACCATAGCAATGCAGGATTAAGAGTTTATTAAAGGCACATGATTTCTACATGAAGTAAGCTGGGAATTATGGGTGAAAGGAAAAACGTGCATCCCATATATGGGGGGATGGTTTTATGGCAAATAGTCTCCTAAATTTTGAGTGCCTATACAGTGCCTATATACTGCCTATACACTGCGTAACTATTGACTTGGTATCTGGTACCCCCATATATGGACAGGCTATTTTAACGCCGGGTGACAAACCTCTATCGCTCGCTATGCTCGGGCGGTCCTCTCCCGTCTCCCCTGAAGGGGGAGAAGCTAAAACCATCCTCAAACTAATAATCAACTTGTAAAACCATCACACCCGTTAACTGATTAGCGCCCTTCCCAAATGGGAAGGGCGGGGGAATAGGTCCCAATCAACCCCACCTAAACCACTCATCTCTGAGCGTACATTCCGTAAAATTATTCATACACTAGAGTTGGTGCTATAATGACCGAAGTTTCAAGATTGTCTATTGTTTAATTGGTAGAGGAATTATGTCTGAAACTACAAAAACTGGGCAAATAAACAAAAAACGACGTGCTATCTTTTTCATTGTCATCTTGATCGTCGTGTTCTTGTTACTTGTGTATGGGGGTGGAATTATCGTTCTTCCTATTTCGGTTTTGTATGTTTATAAAGATAAAGATTGCGACTTGGTTTTGGCACGGTATGATATTTACACAAATATTTACCCGGCCTTCCTGGTAGATAAAACATTGATTGATCCAGTCATGGAATGTGCAGTCTATACATTGGCTAACTTAAAAGAAGGCGAAGAAGTTTGGCGTGATTCCTATAATGCATTTGAGGTGTATTCAGCTTCATACCCAAATGGTCTGTTTGTAAAAGAAGCCCATGAGCATAGCGCCGTTGTTCTAACCGGTTTGGCAAAGGAACAAATAGCGGGGAGGCTGTATAAGGAAGCCCTTGGAAATCTAAATGTTGTCATTGTTGATTATAGCGACACACGTTCTATATCAAATGCAAATGATCTGTTTCCTGAAATTTACACAGCCTGGGGAACGGATCTTAGAAGTTCCGGCAAGTTTACAGAGGCGGAGCAGGTTTTCCATGAATTCAAGGCATGGTCTGAAAGCAATCAAAAAACTGCGCTTGCCACATCTGCACAACATGAACTTGCACAAACATATCTAGATTGGGGACTGGCTTTACAATCACAAAAGCAATTTGAAGATGCCAACAAAAAATTTAGTGTTGCCACCTTAACCGATCCGGAACCTCAAGCCAATTCTGGACCAGCTTCACAAGTCAAGGCAAATCAGGCAAAATTTTATGGTGAGTGGGGTGATTATTTGGTTGAACAAAAAGAATTTGCCCAGGCTATTGAGCAATATAAGCTGGCGGTTTCTCTACCTGAAAACACCAACCCGTCTGTTGCCTTGGATGGCATAGCAAATATATATATCCAGTGGTCAGAAGGTTTGAGCGCCACAGAAGATTTCCTGGGTGCATTGAAACAGGTCGATCTTGCGCAGGAGCATGCTGCTACAGATGCCATGAAAAAATCGGTGGAGGATGCCCGATCAGGAATCTACCTTGCCTTTTCCAATTCAAGGGGTGAACAAGCTCAGCAGGCAATGAAGGATGCAGCCAGTGTCGCCTGCGAATTGAACGAAAAACCAGACCTGCCTGTTTTTGGCTTGGACAAAGGCGCGGTGCTTGCAAGTGTTTATGGGATTGAGGCACAGCTTCCTAAGACTGTCTCTGCGACAACCCCCGGTGCTTTGCATTATGTTGTTTGTATTAAAGTTACAGAGAAAACCATTCAATTTGTAGATTTCTACGGTTTTCTAATGGCTCGAATTAAGGTGTTCTGGGACGTTAGTCTCTATAATATGGAAACCGGTGATGTTATCGAGACTTATCATCTTGAAGGTCAAGATCCGCCGGCGCTACCAACAAATGCGGGTGCGATTGTCGCTGGAGGTAAGAACCAAAGATATTTTGGAGGACCGCCAAATATTGCCGATCTTGCAGATTGGCTTCAGACAGTGATGAAATAACCATATTAAGACACCTTCATACTCATGTGTGAAGATGTCTTATCTATCTGCCCAGCTTTGTTCTTATTGCAATGCCCAGACCCAACTGTTCTCGAATTCACAACTACCATCCCCGGATTGCTGCCATGCCAGGAATGCAAATAAGCCTTCCTGGCGCTGTTTGCTATAATCAAAGAACCGGCCCTGTCGTACACCATTTAAGTAGACGGTAAATTGCTCTTTCTGGGCGATTAATACGAACTTGTTGGTTGCATTATTGCTTACATCAAGTTGATCCGAAAATCTTGCATCTGTAATGGTGTTTCGGAAATCCCCAAATTCATGTACATCAATAAAATAGGCTGGTAATCCTGAGATGCGGTAGAAATAGAATTGATATTGTTTGCCAAAATTGATTTTTTCCTCCGAGCGGAAGATTGTTCCACAGATGATAATACCTGAGGCATTCCAGGTTACATCTGATTTGAAGATAAAATCACCCGCCTTCAGATTCTTGTCTATTTCTCTGAAGTTACCCTCGGTCTGCGGTCCTGACATTTCAATGATAATCGGCTCTGTTTGTTGCCAGGCCAGATGCCCATCTTGGTAGGGGACTGTATCACCAACTAATATGCTCAGTTCAGACATGACGTCAGATGCTTGAGCAGTGGTTGTGGCGCCGACATCTGGAGTTGAAGTTGGTGCTGGAGTAGGAGTATCAGTGGGCAAAGGTGTAAAGGTTGGCAGGGGCGTCTCAGTGGGTGGCGCGGCGGTAACTGTCTGAGCGACCATTGTGGCGGCTTGATCCAAGGCAGAAGGACCGGATCGACAACCGGTCATCAGGATGGTGATCAAAGCGATCAATGTAATTTGCTTGTACATGTTGTCTCCCTTCATTGATTATTAAGTATCACAACCCCTTTAATTTATTCTGGATACGAGTCGCCGGTCCATTATGGGACAGGGCAAGGTGCAAGCCGTGGACTAACCACACGATGGACACGTTCCCCATCTCCTTTAGGATGTGTGCCCGTATGAGTAGAGAGACAAACTGTCCCGCCGAAACACCGTCTCCATCTGGGTGAGTTTCAAACAAACCCCTCTCCCGTCTCCCCCAAGTGGGAGAAGCTAAAACCATCCTCCAACCAAATATTGACTTGAAAACCCAACACGCCATCAGCGTAGAAAAGAAATCAACTCTATGCCCTCTCCCACCGGGAGAGGGACAAACGGACACGCCGATTGCTCTTGCTCATCTGGGTGAGGTCCAACCCAAATCGCTCATTCCGCGTGCAGAGATCAAAACTCTGTGCCACTATTGCCTTATTTACTCCGTGTTATGAATCACGTGCCATAGAAGTGCTATACTGAATTATTCTAGTCAAGAAGAATTTCAGGAGATCATAACATTATGAATAATACACTGATTGCCAAAGCGACTATTACGATTGACACGCCTGCTTCCAAAGTTTGGGAAGCTCTGATAAATCCCGAACTCATCAAGCAGTATCTTTTTGGAGCCGACGTCATTAGCGATTGGAAGGAGGGCAGCCCGATCATCTACAAAGGCACATATCAGGGCAAGGCTTATGAAGATAAGGGCGCCGTACTCAAAGCTGACCCTGAAAAATTATTGATCATGACGCACTGGTCGCCATTGTCTGGTACAGCCGATAGCCCTGAAAACTATCATAAGGTCAGCTATGAACTCGTGGCTGAAAATGGCAGTACCCAGCTTACGATCACTCAAGACAATAACTCCAGTACTGAAGAACAGACACAGAACGCAGGTTTCTGGCAGACCGTACTTGAGGGAATAAAAAGACTGCTGGAAGACTGAAAGCCCATTACGCATAAACACACATTATTTTGGAAAGTTAACACGCTCCGCTCATCAAAGAAGAATAGAAATCGTCCCCATGCCCTCTCCCGTTGGTAGAGGGGCAAACCGTCCCGCCGAAAAATCGTCACCAACTGGGTGAGGTCCAAACCCAAACCGTTCATCCCTGCGCGTTGACATCAAAGACTAACTTGGCGTTTATTCTGGGCATGGAAAAGAAATCAGCAAAAGTGCTATACTAATCCATGGGTAACTAATCACATTTGGTAGTATCGAAATTGAAGAGTGGTATTCTCCTCTTTCCTTCCCGGATTGACTGAGCATTTGTTCAGTATAAGAGTTTGAGAGATTGTATGGAGAAAAAAAACAATTTATCGTATTCCAAAGTCGCTGGGTTTTTGATCCTGATATTCCTAATCTCCAGGGTTTTTCATTTCTTCCAAGACCCCGGTAATGTGCAAGAATTTATCTATTTTATTGAATCTCTCGGAATCTGTCTGGGGATTATTATATTGGGTTTTGTATTTCTTGTAATCTACAGTCGTTTTTTTGTTAGGAGCTATGAGGCGAAACTCACATCCATGAGTGATGAGTATCCTGTTCGTTGCATTCCAGAAGGAATGAACGAGGAAATGAACACTCATAATGAAGGAAAACCTCACACACCGCAATGGGAGGAATTGATTTCTCCCATTTACCTGCTTTTGTCACGAACAAATTTTGGAGTTAGCCTGCGTCCCATCCCGAAAAGCTATGCCTGGGAGTCCATTAGCGCGGACAATGAAAGTCGCTATCATGTTCTGAGTAGTGATCGCGCAGGTCCCATCGTTCTTCCCCATGGTTTCTCTCACCTGTATTACATATTGTCCTATAAGGGAGGGGAAGCACATCTGGGTCGTCAGACGGAGCAGAGCGGTCCCTTGCCTGTCGATCTGGGTAATAATCAATTGGAGATCGTTCTCATCTATAGCGCCATTTTGGAAGATGGCAATCTGGCACAGATATTTAAAATGGATCGAAAGCTAAGAATAAAGCTGACGGTACTGGACCGGGATGGTCAAGATGATGAGGAAACAACCTGCAAGCTCTATAATGACATGTTCGAATTCATGAACCCCCCTGATACATCGTATGATGATTATGAGTATTTTCGCAGCCGCCCCATTTGGTACTAAGATGCGACGGAGGAGAAGCCCAAACCTTCCTCAAACGAAACATTGACTTGGAGACTCACCAAACTCATCATGCGCTCAGCCCTCTTCCCATTTGGGAAGGGCGGGGGGACAGGTCCCAACACGCCGATTGCTCGTGTTTATCTGGGTGAGGTCCGCCCTACCCAAACCGCCCATCTTCATTTCACAATACACCATCTATGGGGACTGTTGGTTTCCAGTATTTTGAAAAACGTATAATCTTACAAAACATTCTCTTAAAGTCACAATATCATCCCATGACCCGATAACATCAAATGAGTGAACAGTTTTAAGAATCGGCAGCAAAACGCCAATTAAGTAAAAAAGTATTTGCTGATTAAGGCTTGAGATTACTCCTCTGGCAGGAATTGATGGGCTGCCGAATAATGCGTAATCTAATATTTCAGGATTATCGAATGTTGGGGCGCGAGATCCTGTGAGTATCGCTGTATATGAATTATGAACATGCTTTGTAAAAAATGTATATGCTTCAGAGCGAACTTTTGAATACAACATACTTACATCTTCAGAAAATCTAAGCGTTTTCTCGATCTCTGTAAGTGATTTTTGTAATTTACTTCCCGAGAAGTATTTATAAAACAACTTTCTCTCGATGTCATCGTTTAAGATTTGACAGTACTGCAACATTTTTTCTCTGTCACTTACTAAAACCACTGTGAGCCAGCAAAGCTCCAACGTTGTCCGTAGTAGAATCCTTGCAGACCACGCATATCCCAGCGTTGCAAGATTTATTATTGAAAAACATTGGTTTGAAATATTTACTAATAAACTTTCTAGAACAATATTAGGGTCAATAGTGCTTTCAGGAAGTAACCACTTTGAATCAAGTGGTCGTGAATTTTGATTGTCAGCCAGCTTTAGTGCAGTGATGCTCAACACTAAACTACCAAAATAGGCAATGCTTAAATCTTCACTTGCCTTTTCAGACATGAGATTGACAGATTCTGATGATTTACGAGATACATGTTCTAAAAGAATATCAATATCTTGTAGTGTGATTTTTTGTCTGTTAGGGATTTCATTTAATTTTTTGAAAATGTTCGAGATCTTGCCCCGAATATTTTCATCAATAACTGGATTCATTTTGCCTCCAAATAAACTTCTGACATTATAGTGCAATACGTTATTGCACTATTCTTAGTAATTGACATCCTCCCTCTTTTTTGCTACACTAGAGTTGTCAGACAACTTTGGTCTAGTCGTATAACGGCTAACCGCTGAAAGCTAATAGCTAAAAGCTAATGACAACTCTCCTCATTAAGAACGCCCACCTCCTCACCATGGATGACCATCAACGGGAAATTCCCGATGGTGGTCTTTTTATTCGCCGCGGACTGATCGAAAAGGTCGCGCCCACCGCCGAACTCCCCGCCACTGCCGATGAAGTCCTCAACCTCCAAGGTTACGTCGTCCTGCCGGGGCTCGTCAACACCCATCATCACTTCTACCAAACCCTCACGCGCGCCGTCCCAGCCGCACAGGATGCCAACCTCTTCAACTGGCTCAAGACCCTCTATCCCATTTGGGCACGCATCAAACCCGAAGATATTTTTATTTCGACTTCCACCGCATTAGCCGAACTCGCCCTTTCGGGCTGTACCACCGCCGCAGACCATCTCTACCTTTATCCGAACGGTTCAAAACTCGACGATGAAATTGCTGCGGCTTCCGAGATCGGACTCCGCCTCCATGCCTCGCGCGGTTCCATGAGCCTCGGTGAATCCCAAGGCGGGCTCCCGCCCGATAGCGTCGTCGATACCGAAGATAACATTCTCAAAGACTCGCAGCGTCTCATCGAAAAATATCACGATGCCAAACTCGGCTCCATGGTGCAGATCGTCCTCGCACCGTGTTCGCCCTTCAGCGTCACCACAGACTTGATGAAACAATCCGCCAAACTCGCGCGTGAATATGGCGTACATCTGCACACCCATCTCGCCGAAACCGAAGACGAAGAACAATTCTGTATGCAGATGTTCGGTCATCGTCCCGTCGGGTATATGCAATCCGTAGACTGGGTCGGTGACGACGTCTGGTTCGCGCACGCGGTCTGGGTGAATGACGAAGAAATCAAAGTCTTCGCGGAACACAACTGCGGCGTGGCGCATTGTCCCACCTCGAATATGCGCCTCGCCTCCGGCATCGCGCCGATCAAAGAATATCGCAAAGCGGGCGTCAACGTCGGTCTCGGCGTGGACGGCTCCGCCTCCAACGATGGCTCGCATCTCCTCGCCGAAGTCCGCAACGCGATGTTGGTCTCGCGTGTCAAAGAGGGCATCACTGGCTACTCACTCTCGAATGATCCAAACAGAAAACTTATGACTGCAAGAGAAGCCTTATATTTAGGCACACGCGGTGGAGCGGCTGTATTGGGTCGCAAAGATATTGGCTCCCTCGCCCCCGGCAAATGCGCCGACTTCTTCGCCGTCGATTTGAACAAACTTGGTTTCGCCGGGATGCACGATCCCGTATCATCCATTGTCTTCGGTCAACCCGTCAACGCGGACTACACTGTTGTCAACGGTAAGTTCATCGTCAAAGAAGGACAGTTAGTCACCGTGGATGAACGCAAGTTGGTAGAGAAACATAATAAGGCAGCCCAAAGGCTGTTGGCAGGTTAGCATGTTGACAAGTTTGAATGTTCGCACATGTTGTAAACTTTCCAACCTTTAAACCTGCTAACCTTCAAACATAGATAAACCCATTTACCCCTAGAAAGGAAGCCATTATGTACATCAAGAATTATCGCGAATTACCCGTAGAAGAAACAGGTGTCGAAGGTCTCACCGCCCGTTGGGCGATCAACGCCACGCAGGGTGCCACCAACTTTTCTATGCGGCTCCTCGAACTGGAGCCTCTAAAATCCACGCCCATGCATCAACACGCCTCCGAACATGAGATCTTTGTGCTGGTTGGCAAAGGCGAAGTGGAAACCGAAGATCAGGTGTACCAGATCCGCGATGGTTCGGTGATCTACGTGGCGCCGAACGAAGTCCATAAGTTCAATAACACCGGCGCGTCCATTCTGCGCATGGTTGACGCCGTGATGTTCCCGTCCAAGGTCACTAAATAGCACTCCATTAATTGTCACCCTGAGCGATAGCGAAGGGTCTCTACCATTGAAAATGCGAGACTCTTCAGTCACTATCGCTCCTTCAGAGTGACATGGTATTTTTGTGACACGTTCTCGTTATCTTGGTAGCTTGATTACAAAATAAAACACTATGCTTGATTTCCTACTCATCGTTCTCGTCGGCTGGCCCGCGATCATCGCCACAGTTGTCCTCGCCATCATTGGCTTGGTGAAAAGTGATTATCGCTTTCTGGTCGGCGCGGCGATCCTGGCTTTTCCCTTCTCCTGGTACCTCAGCGGATTTCCGCTCATTCGCTCGTTCACATTCCTATTGCCGCTACTGCCCTTCGGTGCCGGCTTTGCCATGCGCCGTAATCAGGAAATGGTCGCGTGGATTCTGGCGATCATCTACTTCATGTCAATTCTACTGTTGCTCTTTGCGGTGGTGGCTGGCAACCCATGAACACCCTGGTCATCTTTTCGGGGCTGCCCGGCACCGGCAAATCCACGCTCGCGAATCGCCTCGCCCGTGAATTGCGCTGGCCTCTATTGAGAATTGATGATGTGGTGCTCGAAGTTCCCGAAAATGCCGGGACTGATTTCTGGGATTCGCAAATCAGTATTCTCCTGGGTCTCGCCGAGGCACAATTAGAACTAGGCCTTGATGTAATTGTTGATTCAGTGTTTATGAATACAGATCGTCACCATGCGCAGGCATTGGCACGTAAGTATCAAGCACGTTTCCGCCCGATCCATACGTTCAACTCAGATGATCGAATTTGGGAAGCACGTGTGACGAAACGTTATACCGAATTAAATAATCCTGCCGTGGCGACGTGGGATCAGCTTCAACATCAACGACAGCATTTTCGAATATGGGAGCCTAATACTGCGCTTTTTGTGGATGGTATCAAAGATATTGAACAAAACTTTGTCGATGTCTTGCGCTTTGTAACAGGCGAAGAAATAATCCTGACGCCTTTGGAAGATATTCCATTGGTGAAAGGTAAATATCACTGAACCAATGAACTTTCAAACCTTCCAACCTTTCAACTTTCGACTGGAGCACGAATGCCCTCATCTACAAAACTGACTCACGCTCTCGTGAATACCGCCATGGGACGCACCCCGGCTGATCTTGTGATTCGCAATGGTCAATGGGTCAGTGTGCAATCGGGCGAGATCATTCCGAAGACTGATGTTGCCGTCAAAGATGGTCACATTGCGTATGTCGGTGAGGATGCAAGTCATACGATCGGTAAAAAGACAAAGGTCATTGATGCGAATGGACGTTACCTCGTCCCCGGCTTGCTCGATGGACACATGCATGTGGAATCAGGCATGGTCACGGTCACCGAGTTTGTACGCGCGGTGGCAGTGCGCGGCACGACCGGCATGTTCATTGATCCGCATGAGATCGCGAACGTGTTTGGTCTCAAAGGCGTGAAGTTGATGGTGGATGAAGCGCAGAAGCAACCCATCCATGTATGGGTGCAGATGCCTTCGTGTGTCCCATCCGCGCCGGGGCTGGAAACACCCGGTGCGCATATCGGTCCGAAAGAAGTGGCAACAGCCATGAAGTGGAAAGGCATCATTGGTCTTGGTGAAATGATGAATTTCCCCGGTGTATTCATGGGCGATAAGAACATGCTTGAAGAAATGTCCATTACACATGCGCACAGCAAAACCATCGGCGGACATTATGCTTCGCCCGATCTTGGTCTGCCATTTCATGGCTACGTGGCTGGCGGTGCGGAAGATGACCACGAAGGCACACGCATCGAAGATTCAGTTGCACGCGTACGGCAGGGGATGAAATCCATGCTGCGTTACGGTTCTTCATGGTATGACGTCGCTGCGCAGGTGGGCGCGATCACACAACACGGCTTGGATTCGCGTCGCTTCATGCTGGTAACTGACGACTCGCACGCGGGAACTTTATCCAGCGAAGGGCACATGGACCGTGTGCTGCGTCACGCCATTGAACAGGGCTTGAAGCCGATCACAGCGATCCAGATGATGACGATCAACACCGCTGAGCATTTCGGTCTGAGCAAGGAAATGGGCATGATCGCCCCAGGTCGCTGGGCAGATGTGGTACTGGTGAAAGACTTGCATCATTTCAAGGCAGAGTTGGTCATTGCCAAAGGACAGGTGGTAGCCGAGAATGGTGAATGGCAGGTCAAATTGCCGACGGTGAAATATCCACAGTGGGCGACAAAGTCGGTGAAGGTGAAGAGAAAACTCACAGCTGCAGATTTTGTGCTTCGGACGGGAGCCGCTCACGGGTCCGAAGTGGATGCGAATGTCATCGGCGTGATCGAAAACCAGGCGCCGACTCGTCATCTTAAGTTGAAGGTCAAAGCCGAGCATGGTGAAGTCAAATCAGATCTGAAAAATGATGTCGCAAAGATCGCGGTGGTGGAACGTCATCGCGCGACTGGTCAGGTAACGGTGGGATTGGTGAAAGGCTTTGAGTTTACGCGGAAGTGCGCGATCGGTTCAACGGTGGCGCATGATAGCCATCATATGATCGTGGTCGGTACGGATGATGAAAACATGGCGGTTGCCGCCAATGCACTGGTGAAGTGCGGCGGCGGTCAGGTTGTCGTGTTGGACGGCAAAGTGGTGGGTTTGGTGGAGTTGCAGATCGCGGGCTTGATGTCGAAGGAGCGCGCAAATATCGTGGCGCAGAAAGCCGATACGGTGCTGGATGGCTTTAAGCTGTGCGGTAGTGAATTGAATAATCCGAATATGCAAATGAGTTTGCTGGCGCTCGTGGTGATCCCCGAGCTGCGCATTTCGGATAAAGGTCTGGTGGATGTGACGAAATTTAGATTCATTCCTGTTTTGGAGGGCTAATGCATAATTTTCCTTTTCAACGCTTGCAAGCTGATCTTGCCAAGTTGATCGAGCGTACACCTGCGGGTCAGCGTTTGTTGAACGAACCTGAACTCGCGAAACAAATGGGCGTCTCGCGTGCCACCCTGCGCGAAGCGATGCGCACTTTTGAGACGCAGGGCTTGATTCGCCGTCGTCAGGGTTCGGGCACGTATGTAGTGGGCAAGGTGCCGGTGATCGATGCGGGACTTGAGGTGTTGGAGAGTCTCGAGACGATGGCGCGCCGCATGAATTTGCCGATCATGATCAGTGATCTGCATGTCGAGCAGGTAAATGCGGATGCGGATACTGCTGCGGGGCTTGGTGTTTCAGAGGGCACCCGCCTCACCACCGTCCGACGTGTGATTCGTGCCGATGGGCGTCCTGCCGCCTATTTGGTGGATACGCTGCCAGCCAAGATCCTTGACCCTGCTGAGTTGCCGTCCAATTTCACCGGCTCGGTGCTGGACTTTTTGATCGCGCGCGGCGATAAGCTGGGCATCTCACGTGCGACGATCGGTGCGACGAATGCGCCCGCCGATGTTGCCAAGCCACTCGAGATCCAGCGCGATGATGTGTTACTGCGTTTTGTTTCACAGTTGTTCGATGCCAAAGGCACGGTAGTGGATTACTCGGTGAGTTATTTCATTCCGGGATATTTCCATTTTCATGTCAATCGGCGTGTGGGAAATGTTTAGCCACAGAGAACACAGAGTTTTTGAGTTTTGGCTAAGTGATGGTTGTGGTAGTTGTCCATGGCGATTGATCGGATGAGGATGATATGGTTGTCAAAAATATGCCAATCAAAAAGATTTCAATTCAAGATGATCCGCTAACGCGCAAGATCATTGCCTGTGCCATCGAAGTTCATAGACGTCTCGGTCCTGGATTGTTGGAGAAATTGTATAAAGAAGCAATGGTTATTGAAACGGGTCTTAATGGCTTGAAAGTGGAAAAGAATGTGAAAATCCCGGTGGAATATAAGGGCAATTCAATAGGTGAGTATTTCATTGATTTGCTGGTGGAAGACACTGTTATTCTTGAACTCAAGAGCGTTGAAAGACATGATCCTGTCTTTGAAGCGCAGATTCTGTCTTATATGAAATTGACGGGTATGAAAGTCGGCTTGCTTATCAACTTTAATTCAAAAATGGTCAAAGACGGCATCAAACGTTTTGTGCTCTGAATCTCAAAAAAAGAATCTCAGAGCTCTCTGTGCTCTCTGTGGCTAAAAAAGGAGAAATTTATGACAAACAAACTAAATGAAATACAACAACGGGTAAACAGTTCACGCGAAGAGATCATTCAATTCATGTTGGAGATCTGCGAAATCCCCAGTATGGATTCGAAGATCGGTCCGGTGGGTGAGCGGATTCAAGCCGAGATGCGCAAACTCGGTTTCGATGAAGTCCGCTTTGACAAGATGGGCAATACTATCGGACGCATTGGTAACGGCAAGCGCATCATGGTCTATGATTCGCACATTGATACCGTGGGTGTGGGCGACCCGGCTTCATGGAGTTGGGATCCGTTCAAAGGCAAGGTCGAAAATGGTGTGCTCTATGCGCGCGGCGCGTGCGATGAAAAAGGTTCCACGCCCGGCATGCTCTATGGACTCGCGATCGCACACGACTTGGGATTGCTCGAAGGCTGGACGGTTTACTATTGCGGCAACATGGAAGAATGGTGCGACGGCATCGCGCCTAACTCTTTCGTTGAGGTTGACCCCGGCATCAAACCTGATTTTGTTGTCATCGGTGAACCGACAAAAATGCTCACGTATCGCGGGCATAAAGGTCGCCTTGAAATGAAGGTCACAGCCAAGGGCAAGTCTGCACATGCAGCCTCGAATCATCTGGGTGATAACGCCATCTATAAATTGCTGCCCGTCATCGCGGGCATTCGCGATCTTGAGCCGCAGCTTGGCGATCATGAATTTCTTGGTCACGGCAAGATCACCGTCAGCGACATGCACGTCCAGACGCCATCCATCAACGCTGTGCCCGATGAAGCCGTTATTTTCATTGATCGCCGCATGACGTTTGGAGAAACGAAGGAGGGGGTTCGGGCGCAGGTCGAAGCGTTGATTCCCGCTGAATATAAAGACAGCGTCAAACTCGAAGAACTCTTTTATGACGAACCATCCTATACCGGATTTGTTTTCCCGGTAGATAAATATTTCCCCGCGTGGGCATTGGATGAAGATCACGCGCTCGTCCGTGCGGGACAGCTGGCTCGTGAACAAATTGGTTTACCCTCCGCCCCCAGCGGCAAGTGGAACTTCTCCACGAACGGCATTTACTGGGCAGGCAAAGCCGGGATTCCATCTATCGGTTTTGGTCCCGGTGATGAAGAAACCGCCCACACAGTGAACGATTCTGTGTCGTTGGAAGATATGGTCAAGGCGACAGAGTTCTATGCGATCTTGCCATCGTTGATCAAATGAAAACCATCGAAATTCGACGCCATTCGATTCGTTCGAAACCAGGTGACCATTTGAATCAACCGGGTGTAACACTTGCACGTCTCGTGGGGCAGAACCTCGGTCCGTTTGACCGCGTGGTCACATCCACGTTGCCGCGTGCGATCGAAACTGCCATCGCAATGGGTTTTGCCGTAGATGATTTCAATGAAACGATGAGTTCCTACGGCAATGATGTCGAACGCGAAGCACCTTGGCCACTTTCTCTTGCGGAGTACGCGCAAGTTGTCCGCAAAGGGAAAGTGGCGGCTGATTATGCCCAGCGACTCTTTGAATACTACACCAAGCTTGCCAATTATCTGATGGATGGACGTGCTGCGTTGATAGTCAATCACGGTGGCGTTCTGGAGATGGGTGCCGTGGCGTGTTTGCCTGATGCTAATCACGTTGCCTGGGGCGCGCATTTTGATTATTGCGAAGGCATCCGCTTGTTTTGGGATAATGGGAAGTTTGTGGACGGTGAGATTTTAAGAGTGTCAACTTAACAAAAGCAATTCTGGTGGTCGAGTAGCCTGAGGCGCTAGCCGAAGGCATATCGAGACCACCAGAATAATATAAATAATTTTACTTAGAAGAATGTGGTCTCGACTGCTTGCGCTCGACCACCACTGGTTATGAAAAAATATAAACAAGGAGACTATTAATTATGCAAACCAATTTTCGAGGTCGCGATTTTATCGGCGACCTGGACTTCACGAAAGAAGAAGTCGAAACTGTTCTGGAAGTAGCTTGGGATCTCAAACGTAAACGTGCTTTGGGTCAGCCACATCCCTATCTGCGCGATAAGGTGTTGGCGATGTTGTTCTTCTTCTCGTCCACCCGCACACGCGGATCGTTCGAAGCGGGCATGGCGCAATTGGGTGGTCACGGCGCTTTCATCGATTCAAATACTACCCAAATTTCACATGGCGATACACCTGTTGAGATCGGTGAGATCTTCGGTCGCTATTTCGATGGCATCGCCATCCGTCACTGTGACTATGGTGACGGCAACAAATATTTGAATGCGGTTGCAAAATCCAGCCGCACGCCGGTGCTCAACATGCAATGCGATATTTATCATCCCTTCCAATGTTTGGCTGATTTGATGACCATCATGGAGAAAAAAGGCAAGGATCTGCGCAAAAAGAAGATCGTCGTTTCCTGGGCGTATGCTGCTTCTTATCTCAAGCCGATCTCTGTTCCGCAATCGCTCATCCTCCAGATGCCGCGCTTCGGCATGGATGTGACCTTGGCGTATCCACCCGAATTTTCCTTGATGCCTGATATTGTCGAGCAGGCAAAAGAACAGGCGAAGATCGCGGGCACCAACTTCGAGATCATTGACAGCAAAGACGGCATGACCGAGGCCTGCAAAGATGCGGATGTGATCTACGCTAAGTCTTGGGGTCCGCTGTTGACGACGAATGACAAGGTCGAAGGCAAGAAACTTCAAGATATGTACAAAGATTGGATTATGGATGACGCCAAACTCAAGGTTGCAAAAGAAGGCGCGATCTATATGCATCCACTTCCCGCTGACCGCGACATCGAAGTGACCAGCAAAGTGTTGGATGGTCCGCAGTCCGTGGTGTTCGATGAAGCCGAGAACCGCCTCCACGCGCAGAAAGCCGTGATGGCACTTACCATGTCATAGATTCATTTGCCACAGAGATCACAGAGCTTTTGAGTTTTTTCTCAGATGTCTCAGTGTTCTCTGTGGCTAAATAAGGAGTACATATGGCAAACAAACTCGCAGTAATCGCCATCGGCGGAAATTCACTCATCGCCGATAAGGCACATCAAACAGTTGAAGACCAATATCAGGCTGCCAAGCAAACTACCTTCCACATTGCCGATATGATCGAGCAAGGCTGGGATGTGGCGATCGGTCACGGTAATGGTCCGCAGGTCGGGTTCATCTTGAGGCGTTCTGAAATTGCCGCAAAAGTCGAAGGGATGCACGAAGTCCCGTTGGATGTATGCGGCGCGGATAGCCAGGGTGCGATCGGTTATGCCTTGCAACAAAATTTACAGAATGAGCTTTATCAACGCGGTATCAAGAAGAAAGTGGTGACCGTCATTACGCAGGTGTTGGTGGATAAAGATGACCCAGCCTTCCAGAATCCGTCCAAGCCGATCGGCGGTTTCATGGATTCTGATGAAGCCAAGCGTCGCAAAGAGGAGCAGGGGTGGTCTATCGTCGAGGATGCAGGCCGCGGGTGGCGAAGAGT
>Ga0137333_1000051_pt1 | contig 26622 bp, 27 predicted proteins | sample EasRivERMLT231_2_FD_102286 | JGI IMG/M metagenome (GOLD analysis project Ga0137333, IMG submission 102286) | Soil microbial communities from meander-bound floodplain in the East River, Colorado, USA - East River MetaG ERMLT231_2 | ecosystem: Environmental > Terrestrial > Soil > Floodplain ... | reverse complement strand
ATGTTTGGACGAGGAAAAATTGATTTGCTTGAAAAACGGTTGTGGTTTCGAGCAGTCTAGAAATCGAAAGACTTTTTACCTTAATTCCCCTTTGATATTCGTCAACAAAATTGCGGAAGACCCTAATTTGATTACTAATAACTTAATCATCGTCTACGGCCTTAAAAAGATCATTTTTCCGGTTTGTGATCGGAATTTTTTTGGCCAAGAAAAATCATGCCTCACCTGGGGGATTGAAACTAGAGGCAATCAACAGCATCGTCCGGAAAACCCTTCCTCGTAAGAATCAAAATGGACTGCCTTAGGGGATTGAAACTGGGTTCAGTAGGTAGGTGTCCACTCTTTCTCTGGCAAAATTTCAAGTATCATTGGTAAGCCAAACCGATTGCGAAGAATCCGAATCATCTGCATTAAAGAGTTGAGGGGGTCCTCTGATAGAGTCCATTCGTGTCGGTCGAGGGACCACCCCCCTTAAACAGCGTATATGATCTAACGTGATAATCTAAAGTGACATCCCCATTTAGGTCGAAAAACGATTGACAAAGGAATTGCAGATGAATACACCATATACCTATCCCTCAGCAGACAAAGTCTTCACGATACCTGAAGTCGCCGCCTACTTGAAAATCTCGAAGTCGAAGATTTATTATCTGGTATCACAGAAACAGATTCCGCACCTAAAAGTAGGGAGGAATGTGAGGATTCGAGAATCGGATCTTCAAAAATGGCTCGTACTTCAGACTGAGAAAATGCCGACACATTTTTAAAAATTCGACACAGAAGAATCAACCTCGTTTGTCTAATAGACGAGACAAATCAAGTTCGTACAATCCAAATTATCAAGGGAAGCGCAAATCGTGGTTTTGATTGTACGAAGCCCAGATGGTTTGTCTATAAGACTGGAATGCAGTCTCGTCGAAATCTACCGTGAGTGTCAATGGTAGTTGACCAGCTGCTTGGAAGCTACTGAGCCAACCTTTGGGCGTGCTTTTTGCATATTTGGCCCCGCTCGCATCATATCTAGTTGGACTTGCCTTTGGCACTGATAATGCTTTGCCTATATGATGCTCGTTTAGAGTGGGAGATAGATAAAACGTCGAACGAATTTCACAAACGCAATTCTACCCCTTGATTATCAAATACTGATCTTAACTAATAAAGAAGATTTTAAAAACTGTCCATTATCTCTTTTGTGTCCAATCAGTTCAAAATACAAAAGTACATACTGAACTCTAATATTTTACAGCAATAGATAATGGTAGAATGCGATTCTTGGAACGATTGTTCAGTAAAGGAAGGCACAAATGGCACGTAGAAGACCAAGTGGTGAAGGTAGTATCTTTCAGGACAAAAGGGGATTCTGGGTGGCAAAGATTACCCTGCCTGATGGCATAAGGCGTGAGAAGCACTCGAAGCGACAGGATGTCGTTAAAAAGTGGCTCCTGACCGCACGTAGCGAATTAAGAGACGGGGTTCTACCAAAAGACGAGCATATGACCGTCTCTCAGTTTTTAACGAACTACAAAGATACCGTGTGGAAACACTCCATGCGGCCTAATACGCTGGAAATCCGCTCATATATTTTGAGGAAACATATTCTCCCGATCATAGGATCAATTAAACTTGTCGGATTGAGACCTGATCATCTCCAATCTCTTTACTCGAAAAAGTTGGATGAAGGACTTTCTAAGAACACCGTCTTGATAATCCATCAGCTCATTCACAAGGCTCTCTCAAACGCCGAAAAGTGGGGGATGGTAAAAAGGAACGTCAGTGACCTGGTTGAGGCTCCAAAACGGGAGAAAAAGCCGATGTCAATTTGGACTCCTGAACAAGTCCTCCATTTTATAAATACTACAAGGGACCACCCATACTGGGTCATTTGGGTGCTTGCCATTTATACTTCCATGAGAAGGGGGGAGATTTTGGGAATACACTATGATGACATCAACCTGTCAAAAGGTACAGTCTTTGTTCAATACTCTGTGCATTCCCGAAAAGGGGGAACGTTCCTGTCAAAACCAAAAACTGAAAGTTCCATCCGTATCGTAAAAATCCCCGAAGATGCCTTGAGCGCTCTCAAGATATACTTAGATCACCTCGATAGAAAAGAGGGTATCATATTCCGCTCCTCAAGAGGAGAGTTCGTTCACCCAAGTAATGTTGTAAGGGCATTCAAACACGAAAGTAAAAAGGCGGGACTCCCCAAAATTCGTTTCCATGATCTTCGGCACACTTCAGTAGCACTCATGGCTGCCGCTGGGATTCATGCGAAAACTGTACAGGAGAGATTGGGTCATGCTCAGCTCTCCACAACCCTTGATGTGTATTTCCATTTGTTCCCTTCGCTTCAGGATGAAGCCTCGGAAAAGTTGGATGGCATGTTGCGTCCTAGTTCACCTACAACTTCACCTTAGACAATAACTCTATATAGACTAGATGGACTGATCGGAAATAGATCAGTCCTTTTTTTGCGTTAAATGGACTGATAGATACTAAATGGACTGGTAAATACTAAATGGACTGGTTGGACAGCAAAACACCATAGCTCTGGAGGATAGTATCTTGGTTCGAATCCAGGCTCCCCAGCAATAAAAGAAGAACCTCTCTATCAGAGAGGTTCTTCTTTTTGTTATGTGTTGGCGCGGTTTCGATAAAGGTGTTTATTCGGCACAGAACGCATTTTTGAAACATCCATATCCAAGTTGAGAAAATCTGCGATTGCCTGGCAATAATTATCTGGATTTGCCATGATTTCGTTATAGCTAACATACAGTAAATCAATGTTGGGTTGTCGTGCCAGCCAAAACTTAACGGCTTTAAGATGTTGTTGGAACTGCTCGTGCAACTCAGCATCGTTTATTTGAGATTTTTCATTTCGGTGATCAAGCATTTTGTGTTGCGAAGCTAAAACCTCTTTGATCTCGCGTTCCATAAAAATAATTTTGTATCTATATTCAGATGGTAGATATTCAAGCAATTGAGAAATAATCTTTACCACTTTTTGATCTGCATCAGCCAACCATTTGACATTCCCGTCAGCCAGTTGTTTGACAAGCTCGTATTCAAGATAGCCGTTTGGGTTATCATCATCTGCACTGCGGAGGGCATCGGTCAAAACCGATAATCCACCTTCCTCCAGCATTTTCATCATCATCGATGTGCCTGATCTAGGCAAGCCTGATACTACAATGATGGTTTTAACTTTGCTTTCTTTTGATTGCTTCGATTTAAAAAATTGTTTTAGCATGGGATGTGTTTGTGCACCAGAAAAGCTGTAATGTTGAGGAAATCCGTTTAAAGGTAGCCAAGCCCTTTTAATCTTTCCTCCAGATCCTTTTGACCTTGAGGGGATGCCTTCGATGGTGGTTTTATATAGGAGTGGTCAAGGTGTTTACCTAAGGCAAGGAAGGGAATATCTCTGAAAGAGATACCGGGCATATTCTTAATGTCGCGGTTGATAAAAAGCACAGCCGGCACCTTGGTCGAGTCGATGCAATGATCAGCTACCCAGTGACCCGTGTTAGCTTCCATGGAAATGGAAGCTGATTTTCCGAGACCGGTTTCAGAGGATGCCCGGAACCCAGGTGCGTAACCAATAACCAGGTCCGGGCCGAGGCGGGCATAAGGACCAGTGAACGCCTCATGCTTCAACAAAACGCGGCTGATAATTTGTTCACCGTCCGGGGTTTTCCATTCCAGCAATTTTGTTTTGATTTCTTGAAGAAGAGTTTCGATTTCCTGCGGTTGAACAATACCATTACCTTCACGGCTCATAATATTGAGGTATACACTGTTTAACCCAAGGGCATAGGCATGGGTGTTTTTCCAATCCACGTCGCGCAGATCAGGATTTTCGCTTTGTTTCGCCAGAGTCATATATCCATTGTCAATCAGCCAGCGATTGAGATGTACTTTGTGTTCAAACGTGCGAAACCCGTGATCGGATAATATGAGAAAACGATATTTCTCCAACTCCAATTTATTGATCTCTGCTTGAACTTCACCAACGAATTGGTCAAGTTTGACATACCATTCATCGACAATATCTTGCCGGGTTCCAAGGAACATGTGCTGTACGCGGTCCAAACAATCAAAGATGCCGCCCAGCACACCTTCACGAAAATTCGCCAACTGGTTAAAAAATATACGCTTCCGTGAAGCAAAGATCGAGTTGCAAAGGTCTAAAAATTGTTCATCTGAAATACAGCCATCTTCGAGGGCATTTGTATCCTGGGGCCAGCCGAGTGTTAAGAAGGGACCAGCTTTCTTCCACGAATCTTTTAGGAGGGCTGGCGGTGTTGCATAGCGCCATAAAGAATGCAGCGGGTGGATTTGTAAAGGCAGAAAATATAAACTAACTGTTGTATCTTTGGCTTGCGTCAGAATGATCTGGGTGATGGCATGGACAGAAAAGGCAAAGCCTGCTGGAAACTGAATTTCGATGATCGAACTCCAGACCCCGAGAGTCAATCGGACTTTTTGCTTGCCAATGGTTATATTGACAGATTGATCGTCTATGCGTTCAACTGTCAATGGCAGCGTAGCGGGGCGCATGCCATCTTTGGCTTTTATATTTGGGCCTTCCAAATTCGCGGTGAAATTGCCTTTGGTTGTTTCCTTAAGCGGCACTACTCTTACTTTTTTCTTTTCCTCGGGTTGAGTAGTGAGGTAAGTACCAACACCCAGTTGCCCTCGAATGTCAGGTGTGCCTAATCCGGGAATGGTAGCCACCGGAAGTTCTGGGCGTGCTGGAAATAGTGCTGGCCACCACAATGCGGTGGCTGGATACCCCAGCTCTGCGGCTTCATGGAAAATAGTTTTCGTAGTGTATGGTGGGAGATATTGTTCTCCAAGCGCACTGTTTTTGGTTGGCAACAGAGATACATATGGGATATATGTATCTGGGTCACGATGCACGAAATCAAAAATTCCGTGAGATCCTGGATCTACGCCTGTAGCAATACATGTCCATGAAACTTCTGTTTGAGGCGGTGAACAGACTTCCAAACGGGAGTAACCACCCTGATCAACAAACTTACTCAAATTGGGCATCTTCCCATCATCTTTCAGTCGTTCAAAGGTGACTGGGTCGAACGAATCAAAACCGACTATTACTGTTCGCATTTATTCTTGGTCTTCAGTTTTGTCTTTGCGTACTTTTCGACGTAGTTGCGAAATATATGCCCGTATCTTGCCTGAAAACACCAAGAGCACGCCAGATGCCGCAACGAAAATAGCGGCAAGCGCTTGAAAAAGAATTCCACCGGTATTGGGGTCGATATACATGTATCCTCACTTTCCTAGGCACGCATTATACCCTTATCATCTTCTTTGTTCCACGAATTATGTGAAATAAGCGAAAATATGTTCAACCCGAGTAAGAAACTAATGTAAAAAAACATAACTGTGTTATTCTTGTTGTAAAATTAAATTGTCTCAAGGTTAAATTAAAATTAATTTCAAAAAATTACCCATCTGGTACCCTTTCTCCCCGAAACTTTTGACAGGCATTAGGGTTACCCGAAAGTAGATACAAAGGAGATTTATGGCTACACAAGTTGAAACAACCGTTACAAACTCATTTTATGATAGACCCGGCGTTGAAAAAGGAATGATACCCATTGCGTCGGGCATTCCTTTTGGAATGGAACGTGTCACAAACTCCTCAGTGGGCATTGGAGGGGTATACGGAACATGGGGAGCCAGTTATGATAACGCGACGTTGCCCGCATTTTTGGAACAGCGTTTGGGACATCCGCTTCAAGCGAACGAGAAGTTGAATCTGTCCGAATTGGGTTTTCTCAACCGACAACATACTCCACTAAACCTCACCCCTGAAGAACATATCCAACTGGAAGTTGAGGTCGGTATAAAATTTCTCAGCGAGGCAATTAAAGCCTGTAGTTGGCAGCCATCTGAGGTCGAGGCAGTTTTGATCGGTATGAGCGCGCCACTCTCAGAGGATTACCTCAACTTGATCACAAAAGGCGCTGGGATTCCTGAGGGCGCACTGAAAGTCGCCATCCACAAAGCATGTGACGGTTCCACGAGCAGTCTGCACCTGGCATTGAACCCCGAATTACCAGAGAATTTGCAGCTCGACCAGAACATCGCCGAGTCTTTATATGGAAAGAAGGTCTTGGTTGGCGGCATTGAAGGTCTGAGCCGCTTCGTGGGTACTTCGCACGATGCGAACGCTTTGCAGCTATTTGGGAATGCCGCTGGCGTAGTTGGCGTGATCCCTGGTACCACGATGAAATTCCTGGCTGGTAAATCTCGTGAGGTGTTTGATGATGAAGGTGTTTTGCAGGTGGCAATGTACTATCCACATTCCCGCCAAAAAACGGATGGCTACAATGTGGATGTGACTGAACCATCTGAAAATAATATTCGTGTGGCTGGCTTGATGCATGAACCGCATGATGGTTCGTCCATCTCGATGGCCGGGCCGATGGGTATGGTCAAGTTATTCGTGCGGACCGGTGTACAGGTAGTACGTGATGTGTATGCTGCATACCAGACCAAGTTGGATGAGCTAGGTATGGTTGGGAAAACGTTGGCTGTAGGGATCGTCCATCATGCTAATTACAAGATCAACAAACTTAAAGAAAAACAATTGCAAGGCGAAGGGATTGTCCTGCCGATGCCATGGCTGTTGAGTGAGTTTGGCAATGTGAGCGCAGCTTCCAATATGATCGCATTTTTGCGTGAGTTGCCAAACATGAAGCCTCTTGATCATATCTTGATCGATGGCTTTGGAGCAGGCACATATTACGACACCTTGGCTGTAGAGCTCGGAGGGTAGGTCCAAGCTATTCTTAACAGAAACAGTTTTCCCCGTTGCCTGAAGCGGATATTGAATCCACAACCGTACCTTGTCTATTACCAAGGTACGGTTGTGTTTTTTGTAACATTTCAGCAATGTTGACGTCCTGATTGCAGGAATATAAAATTAAAGATGTATCGCTATACTCAAAATCAGGATGTTATTCGATTATTGTTACTGTTGAAAACTAGGGAACAGGATTATCCCTTTCCCATGATGACACAGAGGCGCAGTACATTTGTTGGTCTAGTCTATAAATATTTGTTTTGGCGTCCACGCCATTGATTTTCAACAAAAAACTCCTGTGAATTCACAGGAGTTTTTTGTTGGGTTAAGCCTGATTCTGTTGGAGCTTGCGGAACCAGTTTTGCCATTCGCGGTTTTCCCATACAACCAGAATGGAAGCTGCAATGAATATCGAAGAGTATGTTCCACTGAAGAGACCAACGAGCAGGATGACAGCAAATTCCTGAAGTGTGACACCGCCATAAAGAGCAAGTGCGAGCAGGAGGAATTCCACGGTCATCAATTGGGTGTTGATGGAGCGCTGGAGAGTTTGCACAATGGAGTGATTGACGAGCGTTTCGTATTTCAGCTTGCGGAAAATGTTGGAATTTTCGCGGATGCGATCGAACACCACCACTTTATCTTGCACGGAAAAACCAATGACGGTCAGCAGGGCGGTCAGGAATAAAGCATCGATCTGCCAATCGAACAATTTGGCGCCGATCCCCACGACACTGAATACGACCGCTACATCATGGACCATGGCGATGATCGCGCAGACCCCGTAGCGGAATGCATTCGGCACATTGCGGAATACGTAACGAATAAAGAGTGCAACTGCGAGAGCGGCAATACCGACTGCCTGGGCTGCGCGTGAGGCAACTTGCGAGCCGATGCTGGGACCTACACTGTCAAAGCGGATCACAGTTACATCGGAGCCAGTCTCTGATTTCATGCTGGAAAGAACGACATCGCGGTTTTCGTTGGTTAAAAAGGAGGAACGGATCAGCAGGGTTCCATTTTCCGTAGTCTGGACCTGGGCATCGTCGATCCCTGCATTTTCATAGATGTTTTGCATAGCCTCAGTGGATAGGGTTTGCCCTGCACTGAGTTGAACTTCAAGAAGTGAGCCGCCCGTAAAATCGATAGAGAGCGGTAAGCCGCCAGTGAACAGGACGATCAACCCCGGGATGATCACCAAAACAGAGGCGATAAAATACATGTAACGTTTGCTAAGGATGTCTATCATGTTGGTTCCTCTATATTCCGAACCAGCGTTCGTAGTTGGTTGGTTTGAAGGTCTTTAGGAAAAGTGCGAGCAGTGAGCGGGTGACATAAATGGCTGTAAAGAGCGAAACGCCCACACCCAATGCCAGTGTCAAGGAAAAGCCCTTTACGATGGTGGCGCCGAATGTTGAACCAAACCAATACAGGATCAAGGATGTGATCAGCGTTGTAGTGTTGGACTCCCAAATGGAGGGCCAGGCTCTATCCCAAGCTTGATCAATGGCTTGCACTAAATTTCGGCCGTTGCGCAGTTCTTCCTTCAAACGTTCAAAGATCAGAATATTTGCATCCAGTGCGGCACCAGTACTGAGCAGGAAGCCGGCAATGCTCGGCAGGGTCAACGTAAAGTGAAAATACTTGAAAATAGCGAAGGCGATCGCAGCATAGAAGAGAATGGACAAGTCTGCCACAATACCAGGCATGCGGTAGTAGATCGCCATAAACAGGACGACGACGATCATGCCGATCGCACCTGCACGCAGACTTTTCTGTAACGAGTCTGCGCCCAGTGTCGGACCAATAATACGAGTCTCAACGACCTTGAGCGGAATTGGCAGTGAACCGTACTTAAGCTGTACTGCCAGAGCGTTGGCAGAATCAACAGTGAAATCTCCGGTAATCGTTCCTTGTCCGCCTGTGATCGGGTCACCGATTCTGGGTGCGGAAATCACGCGTTTATCGAGTGTGATGGTAAGGATTTTCCCGTTGTTTGCCGAGGTATGGTCGCCAAAGATCTTTGCGCCTTCAGTTGATAACGTGAAATCAATGGCATATCGCCCTGAGAATTGGTCAGGTGAAACGCCTATGCTGGCCAATTCCTTGCCAGTCATAATCGTGTGATAGACAGGCTGTGTTCCATCACCTGCTGGTGCAGTAACGGAGCCAGTTATGAAATCGGTTTGGATGATCGTGCCTTCTTCAGGTATGGTGTCGCCAGTATCCACAAACTCGAGCAAACCGGTTTGTTGGATGATATCGAGAATTGCATCCGCATCTTCAGCGCCAGGGAATTCACCGACGATACGGCGATCGCCCGCTACTTGAATCAGGTTTTCGCTGACGCCCAGAGCATTGGTTCTGTTTTCCACGATGCCACGGGCAGTTTCCATTTCATCCCGATTGATCACAGTGCCTTCGGGTACATCGGCTTCCAGGAGCACCTGTAAACCGCCCTGTAAGTCCAGTCCGAGGCGGGGCTTAACATCACGGGAATACAATGTGGTGTCTTGGAATGGATTGGTTATTTCTATTTTGGAGCTCAAGTCAACCCATAAAGCCAGAGCCAGAACGAACAAAATTAAAAAGATTCTATTGGTTTGGTTACGTGCCATGCTATGTTTTCTCCATCCACGAAAATGCCAGCCTTAGGCTGGCGCGGGCGTCATTATACTCCCATTGAAAGAGGGTGACTAGACCGTTTAAGGATACACCCACTCCTGAAAAATTATGTCCAATTCGCAGGCGCAGTGCTTTTCAGCGAGGGTTTGCATGCCCTCCGGCGTGGCGATACCCCAGGAATTTGCATCTGTATACTCTTTAATGAAAGTATCAAAAGTAGCTGTTCCCATTTCAGCTTTCAGCGCCACGAAAAATAACGGACCACGACCATAAACGATTGCGCCATATTCGCCACCGCTATAGCCAGCCACTGGTAAACCAATTGGTATCTGTGCGTTTCCCACGCGTTCCCAGCGTCCTTCTAATGATGAACGGAAGCCGTCTGCGCCCGCTACGCCATAGAGGTCAGTATAATATTGAAGCGTGGCGAATTGTGTCAACGATTCGTCCAACCAGGGATCATCCAATTGATCGTCGCCGACCAAACCATAAAACCATTGATGTCCCACTTCATGTGCCACGGTTGACTCCATATAGTCGCTTGTGGGTGAGCCGCGATATTCACCAGCCACATCATAAATTCGATCGGCGATCGCGATCGCGCCGGGGTATTCGATACCCAGAGCCAGCGTGGGCGTGGATACAATATCAAGTTCAGCGTACGGGTAAGGCGCATAGCGTTTGCCATATACATCGAGCGCTTTCGACGCCACGTCCAATGCAAATTGTGCGCCGTTTTTAAATTCTTTGCGCGCATAACTGCGGATGGTAACTTCACCAAACGTCTGCGCGACCTCTTCAAAATTTCGACTCGCCACCAGATAAAAATCGCGTGCTGGACCGTTCGCAACGATCGTCGTCTGAACCTGCCCGGCTTCGTCAAAACTGAGTCTTTGCCCAGATGTGACCAGCGTTAATCCTTTCGGCGCGTTGACTTTGACGATATAAAAAGAAGTGTCAACATACGTCACATCGCCATCTTGTGGTGGAATTTCTGCATTCCAGCCTTCATCATCGTAGACACAGATCATTGGGTAGGCGTGCGCCAGGGTGAGTACACCATCGTAGTAGGCAAGCACGCCATAATTCAATTCAACTTCCTGTGGCACAGTGACTGCGAAATTCATGCTGAAAATTACACTCTGCCCAGGTTCCAGTGCATTCGACAATGGGACGATCATTAGGCTATCCCTGAGATCGTATTTCGGCGTAGCGGATTGTCCCTCTACTTGTAGATTGGTTACTTGCATCTCTCCACCCAAGATGTTGGGGAAGAGCCGAAATTGGATTTCATTCAAGGCAACCGTTTCGATGTTTGTATAGCGAACCTCTTCGGTCCCTGTGACGTGATAAATATCTTCAGCAATGTTGAACTCAAGATGATATACACTGGCGCCTTGTAATTCATACAACGTGGGTTGTGCGGATTTGACGAGTCCACTTTGGAAGAGGGTGCGATCATCCCAGGATGTTTTCAGTGGGTCGACTGGAGTTGAGATGGGTATAGATGTGGGAGTCGCTATCAGGGTGGGAGATGTGCAGGAAACAATGAGCAGGCTTAGGCTTAGAAATGAGGCGATGAGTTTCGTCACAATGAATGGTCCTTCAGGAACTCCAGGGCTTGTTGTAGGACTCGATCTGGAGTCAGGTTATCCGTATTGATGATTATATGAGCATGTTCGCGGGCGTGGGAGAGCCTGCGGAGCTGTTCGGTGTGATCGCTTTCAACCCAATTTAATTTTCGGCGTGCAGTGCTGATTTGAAAAGAGGCGTGGAGATAAATGAGAAGGTCGGGTTTGGTGATGATCTGCCACATGGCTGGCACGTAGGAATGTTCCTGCGCGATGTGCCGACAAGTGTAGCCGTGTTGATTCAACCCCGTGATGAGCGTGGATTTCCCCGAGCCGCAGGGACCCACTACGCCGATAAGCAAACTTTTACTGGGAGGTTCATCCATGGTTACTCATTATCGTGGACCATGCGGGCGAGTTGTTCAGGACCACCGAGCACGGCAAGTGTGTCGCCTGCCTGGAGCTTTTGTGAATCGGTAGGATGCATTTCTGATTGGTGGTCATGCCGCACAAGGACAATGTTGAGATGATAATTATCCTCCACGTAGCCAACGGTTTTATCGGCAAAAACCGAATGGGAGGTAATGGTAACGCGTGCCAGCCCGAGCAACTGGCCTTCAATGGAGATGGGATTGGTCACGTCCGCGCCCGCGGCGGCGGCGGCGAAAACAGGTGCTGCCATTTCAGTAGCACTCAGGGCAATAAAACCAAATTGATCTTGCAGGGCATGCGCAAAATCTTCATCGAATATACGGATGACAACCTGGATCTTTGGATTCAAACTGCGAGCTTTTAGAGCGATCTGTAAATTCATCGCATCGTTCTGGCTGGCAAGGATGATGGTGCGTGCATCTTTGATGTTGGCGGATTCCAAAGCGCCCGGCTGACGGGCATCCGCCTGAATGACGGGAATGCCCATATCACGCGCGGCGGAGGTGGTGTGTGTACCGAGGTTGATCTCCAGGACAGCCACATTTTCACCCATCTCGTGCAGTTTTTGTGCCACGCGATAGCCCAAGTGCCCAAGCCCCACCAATACAATGTGTTGATTCATAACGGAAGCTACAGCCATCTCCCACTCCTTGCCTCGAGATTTTCGATTGAATAGCAGAATCCCAAAATCGGTGAGTCCTTGTGCGAGGAAAATAATACCGACCACGGGCATGATGAAATGAAATGATTGCAGAACGATGTTTTGGGGAAATTCGCTGATGGGCTGTAAAACTGTTGCGGCTAAAATCGCAAAGATAGCCTCGCCCAGGGTTTTGACAGGTTCGCCAACAGATTGGGCAACAGCAAAATAAGCAAAACCACCGCCAACCACTGTGAAGGTAAAGAAAAGCAACGGGGATTTAAATTCATTAATAAGGATGAGCGTATCGCGCCAGCCTGCCCGAAACCGGCGCCAGTGATTCTTCATGATTTGGTATGTCCTTCGAGTGGCAGGCGGACGGTCATGCGGCGCACGTTATCACCGATGCGTGAAGTTACTTTGAGAACCAGCACGCTGATATCGTCCACGGGGCGGTTCTCGTCCAGCCGTACAGCTTGAGCTAAAAGAGTGTCTGCCAGTAGTTGCGGGCTGGGATTTTCATCTTCCATTACAGATTGGATGGTGTCAGCAACGTTCATGGGCGTACCGCGGCGTGAGCCGGCGTGGGTGAGTCCGTCGGTGTAGATGATGATCATCAAACCAGGTTCCAACGCGATCTCCGAAATGAGCGGGCGGACATCGCGCGATGTGCCAAGGGGAATACTTTCGCTATCAATGCGGTCGATGGTTTCGTTGCGGCAAATGAACACGGGCGCGGGGTTGTTGCGGGCTAGCACGATCGTGCCGCTGTGCAGATCAATGGATGCGATATTGAGCGTGCAGATCACTTTCCCTTGTTTGTCAGTAAACAACGCATCAGATGCGGCGCGTGCAGCGGCTCCATCACGGACGCCGTCAGCCAGCAAACCGATCACTTTGCGGACGACCATTTGTGAAACGGCTTTGGCACCACGACCGGAAGTTTGTCCATCAGCGAGCACGACGGAGAGTCCGCCATTGGGGCGTTCGACTACTTCAAGGGTATCGCCACTTTCAGAAGTGGCGTACTTGTTAACCTTTGCGACCGCGATTTGAACTTCCATACCTTCATTTTACTATGGGATTGAAAGTTCAATTGTCACGTTGTTTCGCGAAGAACCTACTTTAATATCGGGTAGTGGACCTTCGGTCGTTTCGTTTTCGCCCAGGGAAGTTCGCCTAATGTAAGCGTCTCTTTGCTTTTGTAAATTTCCTGAACGGATTTCTGTTCACGCCCTAATGTAGATGGATCATGCCAATACATGAACCACGTCCAGCGCGGTTGTTTACGCAGAAGTTTGGATGTGGGAATATTACCTACTTCTCCCAATGCGATCGGTTTTCCTCCCGCCAATGCAAGCAGTGATTTGTAATCTCTTGCCGTGAACTTGTTGCTGTACACATCCGTGGCAAGGATATCCACTACATCATCGCCGGGATAATATTTGTGATAGGCATCCACGTTTAATCTGATTTCATTGGCGTTGAAGACCCATAATAAATTGTTTAGTTTATGAAAATGAGTGAGCCTGTCAAATAACATGTGATACAGTTGACGATATCCTTTTTCGCCGGTTTTTTTGCCCCACCAGAACCAGCCACCGTTCATCTCATGATATGGACGCCACAACACAGGGACGCCTGACTCGCGGAGTTGCTTGAGAAAAAAGGCGATCACATCCACTTGCGACTTCCAGCGTTCATTCACCTGTGAACCTGCTTCGAATAAACCGAGCCATTCCTGCGCTGACAACTTTCCTTGAATCGACTCTTCGAAGACGACCGGCTCATCCTCCGTTGGGCGCACGGCATGCCACATCAACGTGATGATGAAGCCGTCATTGTGACGCCGAATGGCTTCGTCCACGATCTGCTGACGGAAATTGATGCCGTCCCAAGTACCCGCCGCGCTGAAGCCAAAATCCTGCCCGAACACGGCGGGATAGCAGCCAGTCAGCTTTTCTACACCTGCCAAACGAGTTGATCCAGCCAATGGCATACAGTGTTGACCGGTGAGTGTCTGTTTGCCGGAGATGGAATAGATGTAATTGAGCAGGTCTACTGCTTCAGGGGATGGGTTGGGTGTGATGGGGTTTGGCATGATTTACTTTTCTTCCATTCCATATTCCTGACTCGGCGGTGATTTTATTTTCCCAACAGCCCATGGGAAATATGTATTTAAGAACCTGACCAGAGTGTAATTGGAAACCAGTAAACATATCAATGAAAAGAGAACGGTTATCAAGGGGGTGATCAGGCGTAACTTTAGATCGAACATGGCGAGTGCCTGTGAGAGAATATTTTTCATAACATCTTCTGTTCCGCAAAAGACCAGCGTTTCGCGTCCCAATTCACCCAACACCAAAACGTGTGCAAATAATTTTGCAACCACTACATTGAAATATATGATTATCAGGGCGATGATCACATTGAAAAACGCAATCGCTAACTGGAATGTTGAAATAACAGGAAACACAACAGTGATTTTTCCCAAAAACCAATTAGAACCCAGTATAAAAGTAATTAGAGTTACCATGGCGCTCATGATAGCCAATGTGACTGAAACCGCTTTGTGAATTGTATCTGTTGGATCTTTGGCGATCAAAGGAAACAAAACTGCTCCCAAAACATAGTACACATAATAATAAAGCGCACTGTCAATATTCATGAACCAGGATGGTTTCAGGGCGGGGTTGTTTGGTAAAAGTGTCTGAGAGATGATAAATGTGCCAATTGCAACGACCAATACGAAAACCTGCAGCTTGAAAAGTTTCCTGATAAAGTAATCGCCGATGACCATCAAATATAAACAAGGGATAAACCACAACGACCCTGCAAACACCTGGTTTCTGATACCGAATAGGACGGATATGAACGCGCTTTTTATTTCCGGAAATTCCCAACTGTTTTGAAGTGTGAAAACGGCTAATGCCCCCAGGCTGAAAAACACATAAGGCAACATAAGTTGCAGGGTCTTTTTTTTGATGAATACCAGAGGCGTATCTTTTAAGTAACGAGCTGAGAAAAAGCCTGCAACAAAGAAAAACATCGGGACATGATATGTAAAAACGAAGGGATATACCTTGCCAGCCTTGGCGCCAAAATGACCGATATAGATCGCCCAGATCCCGAAGAATTTAAAAACGTCAACCCATGCTATTCTGTCATGATCGGTATTATTCATAATTTTCCTTTATAGGATGGCATATATTCGGGAACTTCCTGGTTCATATTCAAGCGCGATGATAGCCTCCGTTGCCAGTTCGGTCAACGGTCTCTTGCGCGACGATATTTATTTGCCATCGAAAATTTCTTTCCCAAAATTGCTCGGTCCCCTTTGAGGTTGGTTTCATTTTGAGATCGGTATTATGCTTATCCGTACACTATAATGCAGTTATACAGCTATACTAATCTGTTCACGAAATCTTGATCGGAACCATGACATGAACATTACACTCGCACTTGGTGGCGGGGGCGCGAAAGGCAACTCGCATATTGGCGTCATCCGTCGGTTGGAAAGAGAAGGCTTCAAGATCGATGCGGTGGCAGGCACGAGCTTCGGCGGACTTGTCGCAGTCTTTTATGCTTTGGGATATACACCCGCTCAAATCGAAGACCAGTTCGTTGCACTCGATCAGACTCGACTTTATGGTTTTGCACCCAAAGATGGTCCCTCTCTGCTTGGGTTCGCAGGTGCGACCAAATGGCTCAATGAAACTATTGGCGATAAGACCTTTGATGATCTCCAAATTCCCTGTGTAGTCACCGCGACAGACCTTAAATATGGCTGCGAGGTGATCCTCTCAAAAGGCTCACTTGTGGATGCCTTACTTGCTACCATGGCGGTGCCGGGTATTTTCCCTTCCCGGAATATGGGCGAATGGGAACTTGTAGATGGTGGTGTATTGGACCCGGTTCCTGTGGCACCTGTGCGCGCACTCAGACCCAACCTGCCAGTGATAGCGGTGGTGCTTAGCACGCCGATGGGCGTGCCAGCGCAAACCTGGTATCTTCCCGTCCCGGAATATTTGCCACGTCAGTTGGTTGAACGTATTACCAAATTGCGCTACGCCCTGGCATTGGATATTTTCTCGCGTTCTTTGGATATGGCCGGGCGTGCCATCACTGAGTATCGTCTCGAAGTGGATAAGCCCGAGATCATTCTGCGTCCACAGGTAACGGATATTGAAATACTTGACCGTGTGGATGTTCGCGCAGTTGTGAAAAAAGGTGAAGAGGTTGTGGAAGCTGCCCTGCCAGAAATAAAAAATTTATTCGCGTGGCAAAATCGTCTACGCCGTGTGATTGGAGTTTGAACATGACACGTGACCTAAGAAAATATGCCAAGCAAACCAATGTCCGTACTGGGGTGGGAGCATTTCTGCTTTTACTCATCGTGGGCACGGGTTTGATCTATTACATCTATGGTGCGGGTGCGGCGGTAGGTGGTTTGCTTTGTCTTGGGGCGGCGCTGGTGCCGATCGTCTTGATCTTTGCAGCTCTCGAAATTATGGATTGGATTCAAAAACGTGCAAACCGCTCCTAACACTGACCTCATCGAATTCGAAAATTGGACTCTTCGTATTCGCAAAACGGATCATCCTTCCCCGCGCCTGTTGCTGATGCTGCATGGTTTTACCGGCGACGAAAACTCCATGTGGGTCTTCGCGCGTGACTTGCCGGCGCATTATTGGATCGTCGCACCGCGCGCGCTGTATGTCACGGAACCGAGTGGCTATTCCTGGCGTCCGCAGCATGAGGTCGATTTTGGCAGGCCCGGCCTCGAACAGCTTCGACCGGCAGCTGAGGCATTGATCAGATTGGTTGATGCGTATCAGCTGTCGGCTGGGATCGATGCGAACGTCTTCGATGTCATGGGCTTTAGTCAGGGTGCGGCGATGTCCAATTTGCTGGCGTTCCTGTATCCAGAAAGAATCCGCAAAACTGGTATTCTGGCGGGCTTCGTCCCAAGCGGCTTGGATGAACTCGTTGCGAAACGTCCGCTCGCGGGCAAGCCATTTTTTGTTGCGCACGGCACAAAAGATGAAACGGTGCCAGTTGACCGCGCCCGCGCTTCGATCGAAATTCTTGAGCAGGCAGGCGCGCAAGTGACGTATTGTGAAGATGAAGTTGGGCACAAGGTGAGTTTGCCTTGTTTGCGGGCTTTGAAGGATTTTCTGGGTAACTGATAACCTGCTCTTTCGTAGGCTTGGTCCCCGAAAGAGCGATGAGCGTTGTAATACTTTCATATGGGTCTTGCATGTAAGGCCATAAGTCCCTTAATCATCTCTCATTTGCACGTTGACGCACTCTTCTTTTGTTAGTATCCTTAACCCATCTCGTATTGCGACATATATCGCATACTATTTCAATGAACCGGAAATAAATGAATGAAAAAATCTTTATCTCGTCGTGATTTTCTAAAACTGACAGGTGTGGGGCTGGGCGCATTGGCGTTCAATCCGTTCAAGCCTGAAAGATTGCCACTGGCGTTGCCGCAATTCCCAGTCAGTGATCGGCTTGGACGCGTGTTCTCGAAAATCGATGTGCATACAGAACCAAGCTTCAATGCACCTTCAGTGAAAGTGTTATACGATGATGAGATCGTCGTCTGGCAACAGGAAGTGGTCACGCGTGGTGCTTTGGATATGAACATCATCAACCAGCGCTGGGTAAGTACGCCCGATGGTTATATTTATGCGCCGCAACTTCAGCCGGTCAGGAATGTGCCCAATACCCCGATCACTGCGCTACCCAACGGACAGTTAGGTTTTTGGGCTGAGGTCACCGTCCCGTATGTGGACATGCGCCTGGAAGGTGCCGCGGCGTCCCCGCATATCAAATCATTGCTGGAAGGCAACTTCCCTGTGAGGTTGTATTACAGCCAGGTAGTGTGGATCGATCAGATCGCCCAGGATGGCGGCGTCATTTTTTATCGCTTCAATGAAAATGGTGGGCGTCCAGCGGGCATCACCGGCGGCAGTTATGGTGATCTGTTATGGGGCGAAGCCTCTGCATTCCGCCTGCTTACACCTGAAGATGTAACACCAATTAGCCCAGAAGTTGACCCCACCTCCAAAAAAGTAGTGGTGGACCGTACTGAAAATTATCAAACCCTTTCCTGTTATGAAGGCAGCCAGGAAGTTTACTTCTGTCGTGTCTCGACAGGGCAATATCGCGATGTGTATGGCAACCCGGTGACAGAATATTTGACACCCCTGGGTGAACATACTACCTGGCGCAAATCCATTTCGATTCACATGAGTGGCGGCACAACAGGAACGGGCTACGATACGCCTGCGGTTTCATGGTCAACCTTGTTTAGTGGGGAGGGGTACGCAATTCATGCGGCGTTCTGGCATAATAATTTTGGCGTTCCGCGCTCACATGGTTGTGTGAACTGCCAGCCTGAAGATGCCAAATGGATCTTTCGTTGGGCAACGCCTGCCAATTCATTGACAGAAGGCGATGTCGTTTCAGAAGGTTTAACAAATGGCACTCATGTCATTGTTCAGGAGTTATCTGTATAGTATGGACTTTACAAACGTAACGATCGGTTTGGCTTTTTTGGCAGGGTTGGCTTCCTTCCTCTCGCCCTGTGTTTTTTCATTGGTCCCGGCGTATGTCGGCTATTTAGGCGGGCGCGCCGCAGGTGGTGAGACGACCGAAAGCAATCGCTTTATTACCTTCACGCACGGACTCGCATTCGTCCTTGGATTCAGCGCAGTCTTCATTACACTAGGAGTTGCCACCTCCGCCTTTGGACATTTCCTGTTCGATCTGCGTTTCTGGCTGGCAAAGATCGGCGGCATTATCGTGATCATCTTTGGGTTGCACATGACCGGCATCTTTCGCATCCCGTTCCTGGAATATGATACACGTGTTCAACAGGTGCCTGATCGCAAGCTGGGCTATCTCTCTTCGGCTTTGATGGGTGTGTTTTTCTCTGCGGGTTGGGCACCATGTGTGGGACCTGTGTTGGGCGCGATCCTTACGCTGGCTTTGAATGGCGGTTCGGTTTCCACGGGTGTTTCCCTGTTGAGTGCCTACTCAGCTGGACTTGCCATTCCGTTCCTGATCGCGGCGTTGGGTGTAGGTTGGGTTTCATTGACTCTGCGTAAATATGGCAAAGTGATGCACTACGTGGAAGTGGTGATGGGTGTGGTTTTGGTTATCATTGGATTCATGTTGTTCTCGGGCATCTTTGAACGCATTGCTCAGGCAAGTCAGTTCTTCTGGATCGATTTCGGACTGTAGACTACAGTACAACGTCCCGAAGGTTTGATAAACCTTCGGGACGTTCCATATAGAAACTCTTTTTATAACCATGCTTGAACTATAATCTGACTCTATGCTAACGATTACCCTATACGCGCGTAAGAATGACTCTGCCAGTGTCGAAGCCAAAGCAAATCTGGAATCATTGCAGGAGAAATTTCCACACCGTCTCGTGGAAGTGGATGTGGATTCTGACCCCGTCATCCAAAAAAACTTTGGCGATCATGTGCCCTCCATTGAAGTGGGACCCTATCGACTGAGCTATCCCTTCGATAATCAAAAGTTAACGATGACCGTTGGCGCAGCATATGATCGCCGTGACCAGCTTGATAAGCTCGGGCGTGAAGATCATTACGAACGTATCCAACGCGGGCAGACGCTTACCGGTGCTGACCGTGTGATGCACTGGCTCTCGCGTCACTATCTGGCTGTGCTCAATGTAGTGATGTTATTTTATTTTGGTCTGCCGATTCTGGCGCCAGTCTTCATGAACGCGGGGATGAAACTCCCAGCAACGATCATTTATACGATCTATAAACCGCTTTGTCATCAATTCGGATTCAGGTCTTTCTTCCTATTCGGTGAACAACCTTATTATCCATTGGAAGAAGCACATGTGGCGGGCGTCCAAACCTTTGGGGAAGTGACAGGTTTTCAAGATTTGAATAACCCGGCAGCTTCTTCGCGCTTCGACGCACGCCAGTATGTTGGTAATGAAACTGTTGGCTATAAAATGGCGTTGTGTGAACGCGACATGGCGATCTACTCTGCGATCTTTTTGTTTGGCATCTTTTATGCGTTGACAGGACGCCGCCTCAAGCCGTTACATTGGATGTTGTGGATCCTGATCGGTATGGGTCCCATTGGCTTGGATGGCTTCTCGCAACTCTTTAGCCAAATGGAATGGTCCTGGCTTTCTTCCCTGCTTCCATATCGTGAGAGCACGCCCTTGTTGCGCGTGGTCACCGGCGCGATGTTTGGATTTGCGACTGCCTGGTTCTCGTACCCCTATATCGAAGAGTCCATGGCGGAGAGTCGACAGTTCTTTGTCAAAAAGCATGCTTCCATTTCGCAGAATAAACCCTAGAATGATTTTGGAATCCAGAAGCTTGCTTCTGGTATTTAAAAAGAATATTTACTGATCCAATATGCCATTTACTCACCAGGATAATCTCCGTTTCTTTCAATTTAATACCTTGCAAGCCAAACACGCGATTTTCACACGGCATGGCGGTTTAAGTCCTGAGCCCTGGCAATCACTGAATGTGGGTGGAACAGTCGGGGATGACCGCACGCGCGTCCGTGCGAATCGTAATATGTCGCTCAAAGTCATGGGATGTGTCCCCGAGTCGGTTTTCGATGTGTGGCAAGTGCATAGCGCGGATGTGGTCTGCGCCACGGCGCCGCGCCCAGATTCAGAACCAGTGAAACAGGCGGATATCATTCTGACTGATAAACCCGAACTCACGTTGTATATGCGGTTTGCAGATTGCGTTCCGATCCTTTTTCATGATCCGCGCATGGGTGTGATCGGCGTTGCGCATGCTGGTTGGATGGGAACACTGCGCGATGTTGCCACTGCAACGATCAATGCAATGACAAAGCAATACGGCTCCAATCCAGCCGATGTGATTGCCGGAATCGGACCTTCGATTGGACCTGATCATTATGAAGTTGGTGCAGATGTCATTTTACAGGTGACGCAAAAATTTGGCGACGAATCAGAACAGTTGCTCAAATCGCATAATGGCAAGATCCACTTTGATCTATGGAAAGCCAATCGGTTACTGCTCGAAAAGGCTGGCGTAGAAAAGATCGAAGTTGCCGAAATTTGCACGGCGTGCAACACGGAGGATTGGTTCTCACACCGCGCCGAAAAAGGGCGTACGGGGCGTTTTGGCGCACTGATCACTTTGCAATAATCCATTTCTTCGCACTGAGCGGAGGGACGAGTTCTTGTCGAGGAACGCAGTCGAAGTGCGATAGTGAATAGCGGCGATTATAATAACCATATGACTGACCTCGTCACTAGCATCCGCGAACGCTATTACCACACTCTCGCACAAATCGAAAAATCTGCGCACAAAAGTAACCGCGACCCGCAGGACATTCGGCTTGTGGTGGTTACCAAATCTCAACCCATTGAAGTTGCCCAAGCCGCCATTGAAGCAGGTGTCACGATCCTCGGTGAGAATTATCCTGAGGAAGGTGTCATGAAAATTCAATCTCTCGCGGCGCAAAGTGGGGTAGAATGGCACATGATCGGACATGTACAGAGCCGCAAAGCCCGTCTCGTCGCTGATCATTTTGCACTTTTACACTCCCTCGATAGCCGCAAACTTGCGCAGCGCCTTGATCGTTTTGCCGCCGAGCAAAACCGAATTTTGCCTGTCCTGCTCGAGTTCAATTTGGGTGGCGAAGAAAGTAAATCAGGTTGGGATGTTTCAAATATAACCAATCTCGATAAAATTTTCCCTGACATTCAAATTGTATTGGATCTGCCTCACTTGCGCGTGCGTGGACTCATGACCATGCCTCCGCTTGGGACAGACGCCGAAGACTCGCGCCGCTTCTTTCAAAGCCTGAGGCTGATTCGCGACCAACTGGCTTCGCACTACCCTCAAGCTGACTGGCACGAACTCTCGATGGGTACTTCTGCCGATTACACCGTGGCAGTCGAGGAGGGCGCAACCCTCGTCAGAGTAGGAACGGCTATCGTAGGCGCACGCAAATACAAATCGGAGGATGAAGCGGAATGAGTTTCCTGGCAACTGCCATTTTAGTAATCAGAAATATTTTAGAACTGCTCGTCATCGTATCAGTGATCCTGTCATACGTGATGGACCCGTATCAGCCGGTGCGGCGCCGGATCGATGCGATCGTCGACCCCATGCTGATGCCCATTCGCCGCGTGGTACCGCTGATCGGCATGCTGGATATTAGTCCGATCATATTGATCATTCTGATTCGTATCATATCTAATTTGATTATCAAACTTTTGTGAGGTGAACAATGGCTGATAGAAAATTTCAAATGCACGATGGTCAAAAAGGTTCTGCCCTGGCTGTGCGTGTCACACCGCGTGCCAGCCGCAACGAGATCGTTGAGATCCTTGATGATGGGACGGTTAAAGTGCGCATCGCTGCCGCGCCAGCCGACGATGAAGCGAACGCCGTGCTGCTGGAATTTTTATCAGAGATCCTCGGGGTGCCCAAAAGCAAGCTGGATATTGTTGCGGGCATTTCCGGCCGCGATAAATTGATCGCCGTGGTGGATATGGATGTGGAGACCGCGCACTCTCGCATTGTTGCGCATATTGGCTAGTTGATGAATCTAAAAATCCCCGGCAATACTATTGCTGGGGATTTTTTTGAATAGGTATTGGCTCTAACGGGGGCTTAGCCCTCGTTAGAGCAGTTGACATGATTTATTGCACGGGGCTATAGATCGCTCGATACGTTCCAAAGATCTCGTAGATCGCTCGTATGTAATTGCGTGTTTCTTCAAAACGAATGACTTCCACCAATAGATCGGGGTCATTACCGGCGAGCTCATTCCAGGCAAGGGCGTTGCCGGGTCCGCCGTTGTAGGCGGCGAGAGTGGCATAAATATTACCGCCCAAAAGATCGCGATTTTTAGAAAGATAATATGCCCCGAATCGGACGCTGACATTGGGACGATACAGATCGTCAGAATCATAACCGGGGGGCCAATTGAGTTCGCTCGCGATCTGACTACCAGTGGGAGGGACCACTTGCATTAACCCATGTGCGCCCGCCGTGGATTTTACAAAGCCTTCGAACAAACTCTCCTGCCGGATCACGCTGAATATAAAGATGGGATCAAGCCCATACGCTTGTGATTGCTCAATGATCAGGTCGTGATAATACAAACCATAGCGGACGTGATTGAAATAGGGTGGCGCTGTTAGTGAAGCTGATTGACTATCCTGTCCGGCAAGTGTCAACACTTGGCGCATGGCGAAGATGGCAGAACGATATAACCCAATGCCAAGCAAATGATTCCCCAGACGGAAACTATCAGTGGGACTGATGCTCACCGATTCGCGCAGTGATTCGAATTCCAGGCGGGCTTCATCATACATGTCCATTTCCCATAATTCGGTGCCGCGGATAAAGCGGGCGTCTGTAGCGAGTGTGTCGGGTCCGCTGAGATCTGTTTCGGCAGGGAGGCTGAAGGTGATGCGTACCCAGGCTTCGGCGTCCTTGCGCTCTTTCGCCAGATCAGGATCCAGATTTACAAGGGATGGTGTTTCAAACAACGCACGCCCCATCAGAAGATCGCGGGCGCGTAGGCTGTAATACTCGGTGGTATCGAGGGCTTGTCCCTGTTGCCAGGCTTGTTGCGCGGCGGCAGTATCGCCTAGTTTTTGTTGGGTCTTGCCGATCCAAAAATATGCGCGGGCTTGATCTTCAGGTCTGGGCGCGAGGATCAAATTGCGTTGAAAGATGGTGAGTGCGCCCGCGAGATCGTTCAAGCGATAGTGTGCAATACCCGCCCAGAACAAGGCAGTGGATGTTTGCTCGCTGCCTGAGTATTCATTTGCCACACGTTCCCACATTTGTGCGGCTTCATCAAGACGGTTATCACGTTCAAGGATGCGCCCGGCGGTCACTAAAAATTCTGGGGCTTCAGTGGCATTGGGAACTTGAAGGACAAAATCGGTTAAGGTTTTTACCGCACCGTTATAATCATTCAGTACGCTCCATTGTAGAAATGATTTTTCCCGCCAGGCATCGATCCAATCGGGATTATCAGGAAACGCCTTGATGAAATAATCCAATTCCTGCACGGCTTCTTCGGTGCGTAGTAGATTGCGAAAAGTAAGTGCGCGATAGTAATGGACGGTACCGCTATTGACTGGGTTTGCATTGATATACCGTTCAAAGGCGACGAGTGCCACGTCATTCTGATCAGCGTAATAATCCACCAGTCCGCGGTCAAGATCGTCAACGGCGATGTCTGCGTCCACGAGTGCCACGAGCGCAAGATAGGAATAATACGAAAGCGGATAATTCTCCACGGTGTGTAGATAGCGTGTATTCGCCGCGTCGGTCTGACCCAACGCGACATGTGATTGCCCTGCGAGATAATCCATTTGGGCTTTGAGGTAATCGTTGGTCGTGTTGGCAAAGATCTGACCGTAGAGAGTCAAAGCTCCAGCGTGGTCGCCGAACGAAGCTCGGGCTTGGGCAATTTTTGTTTGCAGAGTCAAGCCGTTGTCGAGGCGTGGAGCGGTGAGCGCAGCGTTGTAAGCTGTTAATGCCCCGCCGTAGTCATTGAGCTCGTTGAGCGCGTCGCCGCGATATTCCTGTACATAGCCATCCAGTACACCCGGCACACGCGTCAGGTAGGTGTTGTAGGCATCTGCAGAAAGTTGATATTGACCCAGGTTGTAATATGCCTGACCCATCAGAAAATAAGCGCGTGCCGAATACGTGGACGCTGCATATTCAGCAGTGAGTGTGTTAAGTTTTTCCAGTGCGAGTTGATAATTCCCGGCGGTGAGTTCGGTGCGTCCAAGCCCCCAAAGCGCGGCGGCTTTTACGGCGTTATCGGTGCTGTCGTTGAATGCGCTGAGATACAGCTCACGCGCCAGATCATAATCGCCATTGAATAGCGCCGTATCGCCTGAATCGATTCGCAAAACCGGCTCGGGTGTGGGCAGAGGTGTTGATGTCGGTGGTGGAGCGGGAGTGGGGCTGGGACCGGGTGTGATGGTGGCTGTGGCAGTGGATGCAGACATAGGCAATGCCTGACAGGCAGTGATGGCGATCAGCAGCCACACCCCGATTATTTTTTTGATGTGGACCATTTGTTCCTTTTTATTACGGGGCATTTTATGACAGGACTTCCACGTTCACTCCAAGCTGGAGCCTGCCCTCGTTTAACGGAATGACGTTTTGCCCGAAGATCGCCCCCAGTTCATGTTTGCGATATTGGGCAAGGGTCTTGAGCGGCTCTTTCTTCTGCACGAGCGTATCTTTATCAATGGTGGTGACCACGCAACGCGCGCAGGGTTTAACAACTGCTAATTCAACGTCCCCAATTTTGATTTTGTTCCAGGTATCTTCTGCGAACGGTTCACAGCCCTTGACCACAAGATTCGGACGAAACCGATTCATCGGGACAGGTTCTTCGAGCCGCGAGTTCAAATCTTGAAGTCCCTCCTCCGATGCGATCAAAATGGGATAGCCATCTGCAAAGCCGGTGTGATCGTCATCGTGGATGGCGTAATCTGGTTTGATCCTACGTTGAATGCCAGGCGCGATGTGGACAAGCCTCACCGGCGCACCAAGCCAATCCGAAAACCACTGCGCCGACTCGTCGCCCTGGTCAATGGCTGCTACACCTTTGGTATGCCAGATGTTGACAGGCTGTGTCGTGCCTGTCTTTTGGATCGTAAATTGGACTGAATCGAAATCGGGTGCGGAGAGCGTGAGGGTGCCATTGTTCAAAGTGGGGAGCACCCACGCTAGCTTTGAATATTCACGTTGTGTGAGCAGGTCACCTTCAGGTGTGACGACCATCATGCGACGGTCGTCCTGCAAACCCATGCGTTCAACATTTGCAGATTCGACTTCGAATCCACGGCAGGCTTTGATGGGGTAGTAAATGAGGGAGGAGAGAGTAATAGACATGGATGCAATTTTACCTTAGTGGGTGATTATGCCTGGCGATGTGCGTATATTCGTAAATGATGATTTATTAATTTTTGGATGATTTCGCCAATTTCTATTTCAAATCATCAATCCAGATATCTACAGATATTTGGCTGGATACGTCCCTTGTGCTATTTCAGCGAGAAGACGTTTCATGGTATCGCGTGCAAGATTGGCTTGTGCATTGGTGATGACTTGGTTGCGAATTGCTTCTTCGAACTCATCCCAATCCAATTCCATAACACGCCCATCGGGGTGCAGCCAAATATCAAGAAAGAGATCGGTCATCTGAAATTCAGCCGGACCAATCTGAATCGTCGGCTCGCCAATATCTGAATAATACCCAAGTAACTTCTCGTTAGAACCGCGGAATTCAAGGATATTAAATGCTTCGGTGAAGAAATAAGTTTTCTTTATCGTCAGTACCTGTTGGTCTGCTGCAATTAAATTTTGCGTTTGTAATGCTCGGCTCAGGCGCTCAACAATGTCTTGCGATAAGGTCTTATGAGTACGCAAGCAAACGGTATCCTGGCTGATACAATCTTCTTCGTAATAGGT
>Ga0137333_1000050_pt1 | contig 26873 bp, 17 predicted proteins | sample EasRivERMLT231_2_FD_102286 | JGI IMG/M metagenome (GOLD analysis project Ga0137333, IMG submission 102286) | Soil microbial communities from meander-bound floodplain in the East River, Colorado, USA - East River MetaG ERMLT231_2 | ecosystem: Environmental > Terrestrial > Soil > Floodplain ... | reverse complement strand
TGCGGATGTGACGCAAGCGCGCGCGCCATCTCAAGCCTTTTCTTCTGCGCCACGTTCAGACTCCCCGCAAGCTGGTCGGCGCGACTGGAGATTCCCACAAACTCGAGCACTTCGTCTGCAATCTTGGCGGCTTTTCCGAGGCTTTGATTCTCGTGCCCGAAACACGCACCAACCATTACGTTCTCACGCACGGTCAATTCATTGAGTGGGCGCACAATTTGATGCGTGCGTGCCATACCCATTTTTGCGAGATGATACGGCATCTTGTTCGTCACATCTTTTCCCTGAAATAAGATACGCCCCTCTTCGGGATGATAGACACCGTTGATGGTATTGAACAATGTAGTCTTACCTGCACCGTTTGGACCGATCAATCCCAATATTTGTCCTTTGGGGAGATCAAAGGTTACCTGCGTAAGTGCCTGCAAACCACCAAAGCGTTTAGTGACACCTTGTACCTGTAGGAGTATTGTCATGCCAGTATCCTCCTTAAAATCGCCGCACGTTGCCTGAGCCAACCAATGGCGCCTGTGGGAATGAACAGCACAATGAGCAACAGTAACACACCAGAAACGGAGAGTTGAATATCTTTAAAGAAATCACTGGTCACTAGATACCCGCGCATACCCTGATAGGCGAAGGCCCCAAGTATTGGACCGAGCACTGTGCCTTGTCCACCGAGCATGACCATAACAAGCAATTCAATCGAAGCATGGAGCGGGAATGCATCATGAGGCTCCACGTTCCCATTTTTGAAAAAGAACAATACGCCGATCATGCCCGGGACGATCGCGGATAAAACATATGCCCAGGTCTTTGCATCTGGCGCAAACACACCCATTACTTCCGCCGCATCTTCGTTCTCACGTATCGCAAGCAGACCCAATCCAAATTTGGATGTTCGGATAAAATAACTCATGATAAGCGCCAAAAAAGCAAGTGCCGCAACGATGTAGAAAGCCATCTCCAGTGCCTTCGCCGCACCGCCGTAGGCCTGATAGGCCTTGAAGTTGAGAGTCAGGCCCGTCGCTCCACCGAACAGATCAAAGTTATTAATGAACGCTCTCATCGCTTCGTTCACGCCAATTGTCGCGAGAGCAAAGTAAGCGCCACGCAATCGCAGGATCGCCTTTCCCAATAGAAAAGCTAGCAAGCCTGAGCTGATGCCACCCATAAGGATGCAAATCCAAAGTGACACGCCCTGTACGCTGAGCAGATAAAAACCGACGTAGCCGCCGAAACCAAAAAATACAATGTGACCAAAACTCACGTAGCCCGTATAGCCAAGCAAAATATTCAGGCTGGAGGCAAGTGCAATCGCTTTTAGGATCGTGAAGGCGGTCTCGCGCGCGGCGGCTTTGCCTGTGATGGCGGGATATAACAAAAGCCCCGCGACAACAAGCAGAGGGATAATAATTCCGATGTATTGCTTCCAGTTTCTCATTGCTTCGCTCCAAACAATCCATTGGGACGAACAAGCAGGACCAAAATAAATAAGCCGAACTCGATGACAGGCACCCACGATGTTTCCATGAATGCGGGCACGACAGCCTCAAGAACGCCAAGCGCCAATCCGCCAACCAACGCGCCCACAGGGTTGCCCAAGCCACCCAATACGCCGATCACAAAACTCTTGAGTTCGTAGCTGCCTCCGGAGAGGATGCTGAACGGAAAGAAGGTCGCGATCAATGCGCCTGAGATGGCGGCAAGCATGGTGCCTAAACCGAAACTCAAAGCAAGGATGCGCGAGGAGGGGACTCCCATCAATTCTGCGGCAGCGCGGTTATTTGCTACTGCGCGGATATATTTTCCAGGGCGAGTCCGATAAAGGAACAGATACAAACTTCCCGTAGCAATGATCGCTGCCAGCGCCGCGATCAGCCGTGTGCCAAGTAGTGTCGTTGAGCCCAGGCTCACACTCCCCATATTGAAGTCCACATTGTAGGGAGATGTGGTGAAGACGGCAGTCCCCAACCCAATGATGATCATGTTCACGGAAAATGTAGCCAGCAGGGAGGAAAGATGCGGCGCATTGATCACCCGATGAACAGCCACCGTATAGATCAAAATCCCCAGGAGCAGACCGATCGGCGCGACGAGAAACAATCCCAAATATGGATTCACACCTAATTTATTGAAGATAAGGTATGTACCAAACATGCCAAGCGCAATGATGGGACCGTGCGACAAGTTGATGACATTCATCACACCCCAGATCAATGTCAACCCCATCGCGGCAACGCCGTATACAAATCCCAAGAGGATGCCATCTGGTAGTGAAGCAAGGAGCAGGTTTATTTGTTGCATGGATCAACTCCAAATGTAAAAACTTCGGAAGTCTTTTTGGATTCGTTCTAAGTAGCGAGTCTGTATGGAGACTTCCGAAGTCTAGAGGACACTTACAAATTATGGTGCTGAGATCGGGAAGATGGGATCTTTGGTAGCGACATCTGCGGGCCAGACGACTTCGCGCACCAATTCGCCGGCATCATTTTTCTGCCATTGAATAACGACCATGCTGTGGCCGATCTGCAAGCCATGCGCTTCGGCGGATGTATCGAATTTTATTCCACCATAGAAGGTGAAGAGATTCATCGCATCAAGCGCAGCTTTGACTGCTTCGCTGTCTACAGAGTCTGCATTTCGTATCGCTCTTTCAAGGAGCAGTCCAGCAGTGTATCCGCCGGCGGCGTGATAAGTAGGCTTGTCGCCATAAGCCGCTTCAAACGCTGCAGAGAATTCCTCACCGCTGGGTCCGAACCATTCAATGCCGAGTGCATTTGCTTCTGCTTCAGTATGGGTGGCTTTGCCTTCCCATTGGCTGGGACCCGTCACGCCGAGGGCGGCATCGCCCAGCTCGGAGAATTTGCTATCGGGCGGAGCAACGAGAATGCCAATGAACTGAATACCAATGTTGCGGTCAAACAGTTGACGCGCAAAGGTGCTTCCATCCGGATAGTGCCCGCCGCCTAGAACAACTGTCGCACCAGAGTCAACGATCTTGTTGATGATCGGACCAAAGTCGGGGGTGTCAGAAGCATAGGGTTCCACAAGAACGATCTCAAAGCCCTGCGATTCTGCATAGGGTTGCAACCCATTAACCACACTGGTGGAGAATTTATCACTCTCATGCACAATGGCGATCTTGGCAGCCGGGTCAAGAGTCTTGAGCATATCCACAGTGCTGGTGAGGTATAAACTGCCTGGCGTGTAAAGCTGGAACACACCTGTGTAGCCCTGCTTATAGGTATCGTCATCAGCCGCGCCAGTGGTGATCATCAGCTTGCCATTCTGCTCTGCGATTACGGCGGCGGCGGCAGTGAGACCGGATGAATACGGGCTGATCAAAAAGTCAGCATTGTCTTCGGTGATTAATCGCGTATACAGTTCCTGTACGCGTTCTTTCGTGGATTCATCGTCGTAACTCTGTGAGGCAAACTTGACGACTGTGCCGTCGCTCAATGTGAGTCCGCCTGCTTCATTTACTTGATTCATCCACAAGTTGAAGCCATTAACCTGGCGCTTGGAAGAAACCTCCTGAGCTCCCGTCTGTGAAGCAGTGAAACCGATCGTAACGGTTATTTCCTCTGCGGCAGCCGGTGGTGCATCCGTTACGGCAACCGGTGCGTCCGTCGCGGGAGCATCCACAACAGGCGTTTCAGTTTCAACGGCAGCCCCACCACCGCAGGCAGTGAGCATCAGGCTCAAAACCATTATCAAAGCAAAGAGATTGAACAGTGTACGTTTCATTTTCAACAAGCCTCCTTTATTGGCGTGAAAGAATGAAGGCGAATCACAATCAGGCTCAGAGCGGGAAGTGACCGCATTTGAATCAATTGTAGGGAAATTGGGGAAATATCAAATAAAAAACAGGGGAGCAGATATAAATAATTTATAAATAATTCTTGCCCCCAGAAACCTGAATTATTTATCCATCAAAGCGATAGCCCAGGCCATGCTCGGTAAACAAATGGTGCGGATTGAGTGGATCGGCTTCGATCTTCTGTCGTAACCGCCCGATATACACGCGGAGATACTCCGCTTCATCGCCATATTCCATTCCCCAGACATTTTGCAGGATCGCACGATGGGACAAAACCCGGCCCGCATGTTTCAACAAATAAACCAGCAGGTTGAATTCGGTAGGCGTGAGATCCACGGGTGAATCTTTTACGGTAACCAAATGTCTCTCCATGTCTATGTGGATATCGCCGCGCACCAATTGCTCTTCATTCGATGAAGGCTCCTGCCAGCGTGCACGCCGTAACACAGCCTTGATACGTCCCATCAATTCGCCGACGCCAAACGGCTTGGTTAAATAATCATCCGCGCCTAGGTCAAAGGCCTGCACCTTATCCGATTCTTCCCCCAGGGCGGTCAAAATAATAATTGGCGTTTTGGATGACTCGCGGATCCGTCGCGTTGTTTCCAGCCCATCTAAATGCGGCATCATCAGGTCCAGGATCACAAGGTCAACGTTTTCGCTTTTAAATACTGCCAGGGCCTCCAGTCCATTCGAAGCGGTTAGCACTTTGTAATGACGCGCTTCCAGATTACGCCGCACAAAATCGCGTAGCGATTTCTCATCATCAACTACCAGTACAACAGGATCATTCATATCAACTCGTCTCCCGCTTCATATAAATTCAATGGAATGGAAAATGCAATGCATGCACCTGCATTCGTCGACTCCACCCAGATCTCACCTTTATGCGCACGCACAAGTCCCTGACAAATCGCCAGCCCCAAGCCTGCGCCGCTCGTTACGCGTGCGAGACTGTCATCCAAACGATAGAACCGTTCAAAGATGCGCTCACTTTTCTCAGGCGGGATCCCGGGCCCGTCATCCATTACCCGAAAAACTACTGAATCACTTTGTCTGTTGACTTGCACCTGAATAAAAGCTTTTTCGCCGCCATACTTGACCGAATTTTCGATCAGGTTGCGGATGACTGTCTCCAGCCGAGGTACATCCGCATAGAAAGTTGGCAACCCCGCTTCGATCTGGACCTCGAATCTGTTTCCTGTTTCGAGGCGCGCCTGTCTTGCCCCGTGCAGGATGGCGTCCTCAAGATTGCACTTCTCCAAAGATAATCTCAACGAACCTGCTTCGATCCGTGACAGATCCAAAAGGTTGTTAACCAAACTGGTCAACCGATCGGTCTCATTCGAAATGATGGATAAAAACTCCCTTTGTGATTTGCTGTCCCATTCCACATCTTCCGCCAGCAAGGTGGAGGCATAGCCTTTGATCGCAGCCAGTGGGGTGCGTAATTCGTGCGAAACTGTTGAAATTAGATTCGACTTCATGCGATCCAGTTCACGGTCCACTGTAATGTCATGCAGAATAATTCCGCGGCCGATCGGCATGTCCCTGCCATCAGTTACCCCGAACGTCTCAAACCTGAGATTCAATGGGCGTCCTGCGTATACCAACGCAAATTCTGATTTATGGTTTGAATGCTCAAGGATATTCTTAATCTCATCTTCTTTGGATCTATTCTCAATTGACTTACCCAAAATGCGGCTGATCACGCGCTCCACTTGTATGTTAGCCATATCCTCATTTGATAGTTCTGATAACTCTCCCACTCTTCTGTTCGCGTACACAATCATGCCTTTCAAATCGCTCAGGATTAACCCATCTTCCATGGATTGCACAAGTGCTTCCAGACGGCGCGTTTGCTCGCGCAAGCGTGTATCACTGCGCTCGAACAGGATCGCGTTTTCAATCGCCATGGTGGCTTGATTCGCAAAGGTCGATAGCAGCTGGATCTCATTGGGTGTAAATTCATGCGGCGTGGAGTGAAAGACAAGTAAACAGGTCGGAGGTGCATGCTGTGTATTGAGTGGGACCGCAAGTACTGCGCGATAACCCTCTGCGCGTGAGCGTGCTCTTTGTGAGTTGTAGGATGGATCAGTTTCCGTATCGCTGACTTGGATGGGTTCACGCACGCGCAATGCCCGCATGCTCACTGAGCTGAACTCGCTTGGCTGGATGGATAGTTGTTCTGTAAACCCTTGCGAAAGCCCACGACTGGCGCGAATGCGAAAAACACCATGTTCGGTATCCAAGGCAAGGATGGCGATCCGCTGCACATTAAGCAAACGTCCCACTTGTTCAAGAATACGATCCAGAACCACGCTCAGGTCAAGCGATGAAACGACTGCCGCACTCGTTTCCAGTAAGGTCGTCTGTTCCTTCATCCGCTCCTTGATGGAGTCTTCCATTCGTAAAATACTGCGGATCAGATTTCCGATCTGGTCGCCGCGCCGTGACATCTTTTCGATCTGTGTTCGCTGACTTTTTTCGATCTCTTGATTCATTCCAATGGCTTCGGAAATAGGCGCCAGCTTTTCAATGGGATTGATCACGCGCCAGGAAAGAATGCCCCAAAATGCCAGTCCGATCAGAACAAAAGTTGCCATGGCAACTTGCGTAATACGCTGCAGAATAATTCGAGTCGCGAACGCATTTGCTGTGGGGCGGCTGATGATCACGCCCCATTCCACACTGGGAATGGATGCGTAGGTATATAGGCGTTCTTCGTCATTAAGATCGGATTCGACGATCGAACCGCTGTTGCCGGTTAATGCCTGGGTATAAATATCAGGTAATATCTCCTGTGCAGGTTTTAATAAAAACGCAGGATCAGGATGTGCGATGACCTGTCCACTGGCGTCAAGAATAAGTACTTCGAAGCCTTCTGCCTGCTCATGTTCAGAAATAATGGCAGACAATGTATTGCTCAAGCTTTCCAGTTTTATGTTCGTGCCAACCAAACCAAGAAACTTCCCAGTTGAGGAACGAACGGGCATCACCGCTGTCGTCACAGCTTGATTTGTGGTGGGTGAAATCCGTCCCTCAGAAATCAATGGAGCGTTAGAAGTCAACGCGTTCTGGTAGTAGCTGCGAAATGAAAAATCATCCCCTACCGTAGAACTGGGACCGGTGGGGTAGTGGTACAACATAATCCCAGCGGCGTCTAAACGATAAACCAGGTTTACATCGGGGCGTGCACTTAATACGATTGCAAAAATCTCCCCCATATTTTCTTTATCTGCGTTGATGACACTGGCATATGAAGAAAGTTCTTCTACAGTTTTCAACGAATTACTGATCGCAATATCTGTTTCGAGAGCAATGGCACGTGCTAAAGCAATATCATTGGCTTCCACATCCCCTCGTATTCTTTCCCCCACCAGGCGGTCAAATACCAATAGCGTTACCAGAAATGGGATGATCAGGAACAGGTAAAACGCCAGTAATTGAAGCCCAAGATCGCGGTAAAAAGTCAACCATCTGCGCATGGAGGTTGTGGATAATTTTACTACTGTAAATGAAATTGCCTGTTGGGTTGTTTAACCATGCGCCCAAGATTAGATGTCTGTTACTGGGCAAGCGACCGAAATTACACTCGACAAGAGACAAGGCGGGATTCTTGTTCGAACCCCTCCTTGGAGGGGTGTCTTGCACTTGCTTATGGCTATGAACCCTCGTACAATCAGGGCGGCAATCGGAACTACCATCACACAGTACGGGAAAGGGACCGTTATGAGCGACCTCAAAAGTTTTGGCGAGAATATTATAGGAAACCTCGAGCAGGTGATCGTGGGCAAGTCGCAATCGTTGGAGTTGGTTGTGATCGGCTTGTTGTGTCAGGGACATGTGTTGATCGAGGATGTGCCCGGCGTGGGCAAGACTATGCTGGCGCGCAGTCTCGCGAAATCTTTGGATTGTGAGTTTAACCGGATTCAATTCACACCCGATATGCTCCCCAGTGACGTGACGGGTGTGTCCATTTATAACCAGCAGACGCGTGATTTCGAATTTCGCTCGGGTCCTATTTTTGGACAGATCGTGCTGGCAGATGAAGTCAACCGCGCGACGCCCAAGACTCAGGCTTCCTTGCTTGAGGCTATGGAAGAACGTCAGGTGACTGTGGATGGCGTAACGCATCCACTCCCCAAACCATTCATGGTGCTTGCCACGCAAAACCCAATTGAGTATGAGGGTACGTTCCCACTTCCGGAAGCTCAATTGGATCGTTTCCTTTTGCGCGTGCGGATGGGGTATCCCAGCGCGTCAGAGGAGGCAAAGATCCTTGATGGGCAGCAGCTTCGGCACCCGATCGAGGCGTTGAAGTCCGTTGTCAAAGTGAAGGAACTGTTGAGCGCCATCGATTCGATCCGTCAGGTCTATGTCTCGCCGTTGGTCCAAAAATATATTATTGACCTGGTTGGGCGCACACGCCAAAGCACAGACGTGTATCTGGGTGCCAGCCCGCGTGGAAGTATTTCGTTATTTCGTGCAGGACAGGCGCGCGCGGCATTGTTGGGGCGCGACCATGTATTGCCCGATGATATCAAGGCGCTTGCTATTCCCGTGCTTGGGCATCGCATCATTGTTTCGCCTGCCGCGCGTTTGCGTGAGTTGAGCGCGGACCGCATCGTGCAGGAAATCGTGTACAACGCGCCGGTGCCGGGCGGCGACTATCAGGCTGTGGCTTCTTCCGAAAAGGCTAAGGGCAAAGCCAAGTGACGCCGGGTCGTGTTTTTGTTTTGTTGATCGTGGCAGTGGGCGGGGTTGGCTCGGTTGTCAACGGCGCGCCGTTTTACACGCGCATATTTTATCTCGGCGCATTGTTGATCGCGCTGGCGTGGCTGTTGACCGTGTTCTCTCTGCGCGGTATCAAGGTCGAAAGAAAAGCGCGTTCGCTGCGTGCGGCAGTAGGGGATATCTTCGAAGAACATTATGAAGTCATCAATTCCAGCTTCATCCCGAAGCTATGGTTGGAAATTTCAAACGACACGACCATTCCACATGCGACCGGTTCGCGTGTGATCACCCTGTTGCGCGGACGCCAAAAACGTTCCTACACCGCCCGCACCTGGCTCACCAGCCGCGGCGGATTTTTGCTGGGTCCTACGACGATCACATCGGGTGACCCGTTCGGAATCTTTCGCGTCTCTAAAAGTTTTCCGGCTACATCATCATTAGTGGTGTTGCCCATGCTTGTGAATGTGACTGAGTTCCTTTCACCGCCTGGCTTGCTGCCCGGTGGCAAAGCGATCCGACGCAAATCACAGGATATTACGCCGCATGCCTCGGGCGTGCGTGAGTATGTCGCTGGTGATGCCGTCAAGCGGATTCACTGGCCCACCAGCATTCGCCGCAATCAATTGATGGTGAAGGAATTTGAACAAGACCCGCAAGCCGAAGTTTGGCTGTTTCTCGATACGAACAAGAGTGTGCATTTTACAAAACCGGGCGAGCTCTATGAAGCGCCGCCCGTGGACGATCTGTTTTTGTTGAAGCGCCGCAAAGTGAAATTGCCGCCTTCAACTCTGGAGTATTCGATCTCGATCACAGCATCCCTCGCGCATTATTTTTTGGAGGGACGCCGTTCAGTAGGGCTGGTCTCGGCTTCGGGGCGCACATACAAAGTCATTCCTGCGGAGCGCAGTGAACGGCAGGAAGCCAAGATCCTTGCAGAGCTCGCCTTCCTACAAGCCGAAAGCACATTCACGTTATCTACTCTGGTTACCGCGCAAATGGGACAGTTGCCGCAGGGCAGCAGCGCGATCCTTGTGACGCCCACGGTCTCGCCCGAACTTTTATTGGGTGTGGATAGCTTGCAACGCCGTAGTTTGCGCCCGGTGGTGGTGCTGCTGATGCTGCAATCTTTTGGCACCCGCCAAAGCAATGAAGACCTTGCTAAATCTCTGTTGGAACGCAATGTGCCGGTTTGCCGCATCTATTGCGATTCCGACCTTTCTGAAACCCTCTCCACTTTTTATTCCACCACCAACTTGCAGGAGCGCACATGGCGCAGACCCGTATTGTCACACTTGACTTAAATTTTCAAGGACGTCCGCATGCGATCGCTGTGTATTTGATTCGACATGGGGATGCAGTAATCCTCATTGAAAGCGGACCCGGCTCGACTCTGGCTGCCCTTCAAGCGGGTCTGGCGCAAGAGGGCTTATCTGCCGCTGACGTCACACACGTCCTGCTCACACACATTCACCTGGACCATGCCGGTGCGGCGGGCTGGCTCGCACAACAAGGCGCGGAAATATATGTGCATCCCATCGGTGCGCCACACATGTTGAACCCCGAAAAGTTGATCGCGAGCGCCACGCGGATCTACGGTGACCGGATGGAGTCGCTGTGGGGTGAGTTTCTGCCCGTTCCGCAGAATCAACTCAAAATCCCGAATGATGCGGAAGCGATCCGCATCGGTGGTGCGGAATTTATTCCGCTCAACACACCCGGTCACGCGGAGCATCATTACGTCTATCTCTTTGAAGATATCGCTTTCTGCGGTGACGTGGGCGGAGTGCGCATCCCGGGTTATCAATATTTGCGGGTGCCGATGCCGCCGCCGGAGTTGCACATTGAACGTTGGCATGCAAGTATCGCGCGCATCCGCAAAGAAAAACCCGCGCGTATCGCGCCGACTCATTTTGGAATTTTTGAGGATGTGGAATGGCAGTTGCGCGAAGTGGAAAAGGGACTGGATAGCGCCGCGCGCTGGCTCGATACGACGATGGCGGCTGAGCCTTCGATCGAGCAAATGCGCCAAAGTTATACCGATTGGATCATAGCAGAGGGGGAGCAGATCGGTTTGGACCTCGAAGTGGTGAAAGCCTACGAACTCGCCAACCCGCTCGGCATGAGCGCCGATGGGTTATTGCGCTATTGGAAGAAAGTGAAGATGGCGGGGCAAAAGTAAAACGTCCCGAAGGTTTGACTTCAATAAAACCTTCGGGACGCTGTTGCATTGATGATTAGCGATTAGTCTGTAATTGTAACTTGATCGTCGGGGTTGGCTTCGTTCCATTTTTCCACAAGTTCAGCGCTGGTCTTGCCGATGTTCTCGCGGTTGATGATCGTGCCGGTGAAAATGCCGGGGATGTTCAAGCCATTCCCAAAAGCGGTATCGGCGCGGTATTGCAGATCAAGCGTGCCATCGAGACTGATGTTAGGGGCATAAGTGCCAAGCCCTTCCACTTTGACGGCACGACCGGAGCGGTTGAACTCAATGATCTGGTCGCGTAGTTCCTTGATGACCTGGTCAATCGAACCTTCCACCAAACCTGTGGCGCGTGAGAGCGCGCGGATCAATTCGGGGCGTTGCACGGTGTTGCCCTGTTCGACGCGGGGACGATACGCCCCAATTGCTTTGATTTTACTTGCCATTCTTTTTATTCCTTTACTAAATAATTGTTTGATCCATTCGGGGATTAGCGTGCGTGGCCTTTGCGTGCAAGACCCCTATTGGGACAGCCCGCACAGTATATAAGAAAATAAACTTAATGACATTTACGTTTTTGTCAGATGGGTTTGCAATTACTTTGCATACCTGCACAGTTGCAGTGCACAAATCATCGGCGTCGATTGGTCCAATCCTCGGCGAGGTTTGCCTGAAACATCACCGAGGATTGAGTCGATCCTGCCCGAGGATTCACTGAATCCTCGCCGTCGATTCAAGGAATGATCGGCGAGGATTTAAAAAAACGTGTGGGTCGAGTTGAATGTGACCGGTTGTGTCAGTTATGTCTTGACAAATTTTACGGGCGGAGAGTAGAATGCCACAAGTAGGTGGTAGACATTCAAGCTAATCTTTGCAAGGAGGGTAGAAAGATGAACAAAAACTTTTCTCAAAACAGGCTACTCAAGCAAACCCGAAGGACTGGAAAGGTATTGAATTTTCTGGTCCTTTTTTGTTTAATGTTTTCAATGGCGACGGGGACGCCCGTTGTGCAGGCGCAGGCACCAGAGCCAACTGGTGCTCAAACCAATACCGACACACCAACAGCCGACCCCACAATTTCCCCAACCGAAACGCCAACGCCTATCGTAGCGACAGCGACACCTTCGCCCGTGTCCACGGTAACTGAAACGCCGATGCCCTCGGCGACCTTGGCACCTTCTACGGGTGATCAAGCCACCATTCCTACCCTATCGCTTTCCACAAATCCAGAGTTTGTTGTGCCTGGTGAAAGCCTGATGTTGAAATGGGTGATCGAAGTTGCCGCACTTCAAGAGCGTCAGCTTGTTCTACAGATCACCCTGCCAGATGGAATCACTCCAAAGGAGAAAGAGGCTGTCTATGATCCAGCGAGCCATTTGTTGATGATTTCTATTACTGATCCAAGCGGACAAATCGACCTTGAAGTGAGCGATATAAGCGGCGATGTAACCATCACAGCGGTTTTGCTGGAAGACAAAGAAACCCTTGCCGAGGCAAAGCTCTTCATCCCGATTCATGAACAATTTATACTGGATGAAACGGGAGGCGCAATTGAAACCAAGGATGGCAAAATCAAGGTTGAGTTCCCGGTTGATGCGTTAACGGAAAAAACCGTCATTGAAATTGGAGCCCCCGCCGGTGACGCGATTCCCGCATATTCTTTATTGGGCAAGCCTTTTGAGATCAAAGCGCACAGGGAGCAAAACAAGGAGGACTTGAAACACTTCTCGAAAGAACTTTCGATCATCGTTTCCTATGCTGATTTAGGCATCCCGCCAGAGCGGGAAGGGGATTTGCATGTGTATTGGTATAACGGTGAAACAGGGGAATGGGAGGCGTTGCCAACCTGGGTGGATCAGGAAACGAAAACTTTACAGGCGATCACCGATCATTTTACAGTCTTTGATCTGAATGTCAGCAATTGGCAATCCAACCATTTGCCCACAGTCGATGCATTTCAAGTGTCTGGATATACTGGCGCAGGCACATACTCATTGCCCATTCAGGTTCCGCCGGGTCCGGGCGGTTTTCAGCCGAGCCTCGCATTGACCTATAATAGTCAGGTTGTGGATCAATCCACACTCAACGCCCAGGCTTCCTGGGTGGGTATGGGTTGGTCGCTGGATAGCAGTTATATCGAATTGGATACGCATGGTACTGGAAGTTGGGGTGGAGATGATACGCACCTGCTCCAGGTCGGCGGCATCAGCACCCGGATCGTCTTGGATGGAGCGGGCAGCTATCGAGCGACCGATGAAAATTTCTGGAAGATCACCAACACCAACAATACCTGGGTCGTGCAAGATAAACAAGGTACTACTTATTATTTCGAATACGTCTCATCATATCCTTATGAGACTGGCAGGTGCCCCAGCCCAAGTGCAGGCTATCAATATAAAGGTTATCGCTGGTCATTAAGCCGGGTCAGGAATATTTTTAACCAGGAAATTCAATACACCTATGCTACTCAGACCAAAGGTATGTATGTTCATCAATACTATAACAACGGCGGAAATCCGTACTGTCTCACGGGTCTGACCATCGACCCGATCACCGCAACTTACCCAGAATATATTATTTATGCTGACGGCAAGTATCGTGTGAAGTTTGATAAGGGACTTTCTCCGAATCGTTCCGATTACCAAGCGGCGTGGGATGGACCCGGTGAGTTCAATGCCTATGAAAAATATCGCCTGCAAAATATTTATGTGGAGCAGGACGCCGATGGCAATGGTGAGTTCGAGACCATTTTGCGACGATATAAATTCGCTTATAAAGCGGATACAGATAGCGATATTATCTTTCCCGGATACACCTGGTCGGCAGGCGGGAAAACCACCACGCTTAAATCTGTGCAGGAATTTGGCGTGGGAGGCAATGGAACCCCACTGCCCGCTACGACCTTCACGTACGGCGATAGCCTACACTTGACGCGCGTTGATAACGGCTATGGTGGCGCGGTGGAATTCACCTATGGGCGATGGTATGACTCCACCGATGCGCGCAAATCCTACACAGTGGAACAGCGATTTGGACAGGCCGGTTACCCATGCTATATTGATGATTGGCAGCCTTGGTTTGCTAGTACTGGTGAAATGAACTGCGGGGATGGAGATGGAGATCCGCTCAAAGTTTGGGGATTTCCCAGTGGCATGGGTACAGCGTATAACTTTACAAACGCCGATTATTCCGCTTATGGTATTAATCATAGCAAAGACCTGGTAAGACCCGGCGGTGTTTACAAACTTACAACGGATATCGCCTGGAAGGATGGGATGAGTGTGCGGATTGGAGTGTTTGATGGAATTCGCTATCAGTGGTTCAACGTCACTACCAGTAACAGTACCAATATCATTCCATTGGCCGTCGATGCGTATACAGCACAAGTGGTCATTGAAGAAACTGGTGGAACTGGTATAGGAAACAACCATCCTGCTCCGGCCAGTGTTTTTTACCTCAAACTTCAATTGCTGCCATCCATATATCGGGTGACCCAAAAAAAGATTTACGAATCTCCAACCGATGTGGACCCATATGTGTATAGTTATGATTACACCAAAGACGGAGCTGATTCTGCCGCGTTTAACAACGGGGTAACGGCACCTGCCAGCACCTGTGACCCCAGCACGCCCAGCGACCCCAACAACCCCAGCGGTAGCTGCTTCGAATTTTTTCAACGCTATTCAGAGTTTCGTGGGCATGGGCAGGTTACAGAAACGAGACCTGATGGCACGAAAACGATCACGCAATTCTATCAGGATGATCTGCTTAAGGGTCGTCCGAGTTCGATCACAATGACCGATGGTGCAATAACTGCAAACAGGGCAATCTACTCCTATACCTCGACGATATTGTCGATTGGGACATATAAACCCTGTAACGCGTGTCCTGCTTTTCCTGGGTTGGGCCGCAATTGGATTTATACCAATGTAGTTGAAAACCGCGTTTATGCAATCGATGGGAATTACAGCCCCACGCAAACGCTGTACACCTACGAATCGGACCATGGCAACCTGGCTACCCAAACTGAGAAACAGCGGAGTGGCAACTCTTGGCTGACGTATCGCACAACGCAGTTTGATTATTTTCCTAATGACACCAATTATCTGGTCGGTCTGCCTGCACGTCAACAAGTCAAGGATGCTAACAATGTTGTGATCGCTGAAACCCTCAACCTATATGATGCGAATACATCCTATACTCAGGTGCCAGCCATTGGGAAGTTAACCGCCGTACGAACCTGGATGGATGGCGCGCTCGCTACCGGTCGCTACAGTCAAACCAGTTTCGGGTATGACACTTGGGGCAATCAAACATCTGTAACGACGTACAACGACTACGGCACAGCCTCCGTAGCCCCCCCTTCGACAGGCGCGGCCACTGCAACGACCGTCTATGATCCCATGTTCCATGTTTACCCCATCAGCCAAACGACCCCACCCCCAACTGCTGGAGCGCAGAGTTTAACTACAACCTGGGGATATGATTTTGACAATAATGAATTGAATGATTACATCCTTGGCGTGCCAACCCGTGAGACCAACCCAAACGGTGCGATGACAGAGGCCGTCTATGATTCCTTTGGACGGATCCTCAATCTATACCGTCCTGATCCGGTCACTGGAGATGCAGAGACAATTGCGACATTAACGATCACGTATCAATCCACCTTCCCCTTCACCACCACCCTTACACAAAAGATCAACGACAACCAATCCTATACTGTTCAACGTGTATATGATGGCATCGGCAGACAGACACAGATCGTGAGCGGTCCTTCATCCGACCCGAATCAACAAACCATAGTTGACACCCATTACATCGATGCGACCACAACCCAGCAAAGCCTGCCTTATTTTGACGGCGAAACACCCGCTTACACCACGACCACTACAAACCCTGCTGCACACACAGTCACAGTACTTGCGCCGGATGGCACCTACACAACCACAATCGCAGATGGATTGACTTCTACTGTTTCCCAATACAATGCCGATGGGTCACTCTTCGATAATCATACGACTACTACACTCAATGATGTTTGGGGACGGGTTGTTTCTGTCACGCCGCCCACGGGACCCGCGGTGGCGTATACCTACGACGAACTTAGCCGCTTGGTGACTGCGACGCGGGGAGCCAACATTCAGAACAGCGCGAATCCTGGCGTAAACGGACTCGTCGCATGGTGGGGCATGAACGAGGCAGGCGGAACACGAAACGACAGTTTCAGCACGAACCATCTGACTGACACCAATACAGTTGATCCGATTGCAAAACAGGGCAATGCGGCTGATTTTGAAAAAGATAACCTTGAATATTTAAGTGTGCCCTCATCCAGCCAGTTGCAGATGTCTACCAGTGATGTATATGTCGGTGCCTGGATCAAAGCTGAAGACACCATGGTCTCGAACCCGAATGTCATTTCCAAGCTGGGTACGGATTCGGGCAAGGAATTCAATCTGCGGGTCCTGCCTTCGGGTGTTGTGCAGTTTCTGGTATACGACACTACAGGCAATAATTACACCATCGCAAGCACCACAGCCACGATTACCTACGGTCAATGGGTTTACGTGGAAGGCTGGACGGATAAGGCGAACCGCACAGTGTATGTCAATGTAAATAATGGCGCTGCGCCCGGTAGCGCCACTTGGACGAGCACTGAAAATAGAAATGGCGCAGGGACTTCGGCTTTGATGATCGGCGCGCGCAATTTGAATGGATCCATTGCCGAATATTGGGACGGCATGATCGATGAGGCGGTGTATTACAAACGGAAGTTGACTTCCGCAGAACGCGCCTGGTTGTATAACAACAACAGTGGTCGCGCATATGCCAATATCTCTGACCCTGCCAGTCCGGGCACAACCGGTCTTGTCGCGTGGTGGAGCATGAACGAGGCAGGCGGCACACGCAATGATAGTTTCAGCACGAACCATCTAACTGACACCAACACCGTTGAACCAGCCGCCAGGCAGGGCAACGGCACAGATTTCGAGAAAAATAATCTCGAATACTTATCCAAAACTTCGTCAGCCCAACTCCAAATGTCATCCAGTGATATCTATGTCGGTGCCTGGATCAAAGCCGAAGACACGATGGTCTCAAACCCGAATGTCATTTCCAAGCTGGGTGTGAACCGTGAGTTCAATCTGCGGGTTCAGCCCTCGGGCGTAGTGCAGTTTCTCGTATACGATACCACCGGCAATAATTACACCATCGCCAGTTCCAATACCAGCATTACCTATGGCAAATGGTATTATGTGGAAGGCTGGACGGATAAAGCCAACCGCACAGTCTACGTGAATGTTGACAACGGCAACCCGGGCAGTGCAACCTGGCTTGCCACTGAAAATAGAAATGGCGCAGGGACTTCGGCTTTGATGATCGGCGCACGGATGGATTCGGCGGGCGGGATTGCAGAGTATTGGGACGGCATGCTGGATGAGGCTGTCTATTACAAACGCCAACTGACCGCCGCCGAACGCGCGTGGCTGTTCAAGAATGGCAGGGGCCGCGCCTATACCGAACTTGCCGCACCGGTCGTCACCGGCATCACCACCATTACACTTATCTACGACCATGCCGGTCGCAAGCTAAGCATGTCTGACCCCGATATGGGTAACTGGACTTATGGTTACGATGCGCTTGGCAACCTGACGCACCAGACCGATGCCCGTGGGCAACGGATTTGTTTGTATTATGATGCGTTGAATCGGCTGATCGGGAAGCACTATCCCGCTGATAATAACTGCCTCGCAAATCCAACCTACGATGTCAGTTATGGTTATGATGCCATCGGTGTAAATGGGATTGGACGTCGCACCTCCATGACCAGCGGTACCATCACCAATGCATGGACGTACGACACGCGTGGGCGTATGAAGACCGAGACGGTGATGGGCTACACCACCGAGTGGGAGTACAATTCAGCCGATATGCCGATCTGGATGAAATACCCGGTCGATAATGAACAGGTCCGTTACGAATACAATGATCGCATGTTACTGGAAAGTGTCATTGGCACAAGCGCGTATGTTTCTGCGATAGGGTATGACTCCGCGGGCAGAATGACAACGCGCGCCATGGGCAATGGACTCACCCAAACCTTTGATTATTACGATTGGAACGAACGAGTGAACAATGTCGGTCAGGGTGGCAGGCTGCAAAGCCTGCTCACCGGCACACTGCAAGACCTGAACTATACCTACGATGCGGCTGGCAATATCACTGGCATCACGAATAGTTCCAATCCGCTGGCGGTGGAGACGAACGTGTTCGAGTATGATGAACTGGACCGGCTGGATAAATGGATTCTCGATAACGGCACGCCGGAAGACTATACCTACAATACCGCCACAGGCAACCTGGAAACGAAAGCGGGCGCAACCCTGATCTACAATGCCCAATTGACAGCGTGTGGGGTGAGCAATCGCATCATTCCGCATGCGGTCTCTGATATGGGTAGCAATGATTACTTCTATGATTGTAACGGCAACCAAACGACGCGCGTCATCGGCACAGATACCTTCAATTTGATTTACGATGCTGAGAACCGACTCGTGGAAGTGAAGAAGAACACTGTAAGTATGGCTACTTTTGTCTATGATGGTGATGGACGGAGGGTGAAGAGCGTGATGGGCAGTGAGACAATCCTGTTCATCGGTGCACACTTTGAAATCAAGAACCCCGGCAGTGGACAGGAAGTGACGAAATATTACTTCGCCGGAGGTCAGCGTGTTGCCGTAAGAAAATATAGCATCCCCCAAAGTACGACCCTTACATATTTGCTTGGCGATCATTTGAGGAGTACCTCCCTTTCCGTTGACGCTGATACAGGCGAGACGATTGAAACGCGGTACAAGCCGTGGGGTGAAGTCCACTACACCACGCCAAGCAAGACCTTGCCCACACGATATACTTTCACCGGTCAATATTCCTACATTGCCGATGAAGCCACGGACTTGGGGAGCGCAGGCTTTGGCTTGATGTTCTACAACGCACGGATGTACGACCCTTATCTTAACCACTTCACCCAACCTGACAGCATTGTACCAGACCCGTACAATTCACAAGACTGGGACCGCTACTCGTATGCCCGCAACAATCCCATCCGCTATACCGACCCGTCAGGGCATGCTGCAATAAGTGATTCGGATGGTGGCGGTTCTTTAGAGCAAACACTTTTGTATTTCAAGAAATATGGTAAGCATGGTGATACGTTCAACGATTACTACGCAACTGTATATTTTGCTGAACAAGCACTTGCCGAGAGTTTGAGCGGAGGTATCACCTTAGACGAGTTAAAAATTCTCTCCGCATACGATGAGTCAATTAAAAATGAATACAATAAAGCTATAAACTGGGCACATCAAGGTTCTCTCACTGAGGGCATGTTTTCAAACTTCCGAGAGCCTTTGGCTTTACGAGCTTCTAAGTTGGGATTCGATTACATGCCAGAACTCTCGCAATCCAATGAGGAGAATGGAAATGGAATCGGGATAACAGTTGCTGGAGCAGCAGCTGTTGTCATGTGGAGAGGTCAATCGTTTGAATTCACCGCACATGCCTTACAACAAATAGATGCACGTGGTTTGAATGTCAACCAGGTACAATCTGTGATTAATAACAGCAAAAGTTTCTCTTACTGGCATGAAGGTGTACTTAAACAAGGCTGGTATAGTAGTGGTCAAAAAATATTTGTGGCATCAGCAAATGGAGAAATTACAACAGTTATGACGAATGTTGGTCCGCAATACATAGGCGATTTAAGGAATAATGAACCATGAAAATAACATATGATCGCTCGGCAGATGCAGCTTATATACACTTGGTAAGCAAAATTGGTCACGGTCAAGTCAAAAAGCAATATCATTGCGACATAAAGCAGGTTAGAGGTATGATAAATCTCGACTTCGATTCAGAGGGTAGACTGCTTGGCGTTGAGGTCTTAGATGCTAGCCGCTTTTTGCCAAAAGAATCATTGGATAGTGCAGAAATTATTGGGTGAAACTTGTCCACAGCGTCCTCCGGTGGCGCGTGTTCATTCATTCTGCCCACCATCTCTCGCAGCTGTGATGCAATGCCTAGCCGTTCTTCATAACACAACTTGGGCAATTCCAAGCGCTCGATGAGTTGAAACAGTTTTTGCGGTTCCTGCACCTTAACATCCTCAATATCTTCCTCCTTCGGCACGATTTCCAAGCGTTGTTCGACTCTTTGCATGGCGGCGAAATAATCGTCGGCGACGGTCTGGTCATGGGCACGCGCATAGATCATAGTGCTCGAGAGTTTCTTGTGTCCCAGAAACCGCTGAATGGAGGTCACTCTGCAACCTGCATTGAGCAATTGCGTAGCACAGGTATGTCTGAGGCGATGAGGAAATACCTTCACGTCCACCTGCCTGCCTACACGTTTGAGCCTGTCTCGAATGAGGTCCCGCTTCAAGGGCGCATTGCGGTACAGGAACACATGGTCTCCACTGCCTTCGCCACGCACCACCAGATACTCCTGCAAGGCATGAATGGCGGTTTCTGTGAGGTACACGGTGCGATCCTTTTTGCCCTTCCCATCCCGTACCGACAGGCGTTTTTGCGGGAAGTCCAGGTCTTCCAGGCGCAACTCCTCCACTTCTCCGCTTCTCATCCCACCCTGCCACAGCAAGTAAAAGGCAGCCCGCACTAACAGGGCAAGCCTGCGGTGGCGGGCCAAGGTTGCTTCCTGTACATTTCGCTCCACTTCCTCCCGCAGTTTCTTCACCTGTTCATCGGTGAGATACCGTGGCAAAGGATCTGGCTGCTTCAAGCCAGGAATGCGCAAGAGCGATTGTGGAACGTTGTGTCCTTCCTCCTGCAAAAAGACCAGGAAGGTGTGGAAGTTCCGCAAATCGTTGTTCACGCCAGTGACAGAGTAGCCTTCACCCAACCTGTGATCCACATAATCCAGAACATGCTGGCGCTTGAGCTCTTTAAACTCGTGAACGTTTCTTTGTTCCACAAAGAAATGCCACATCCTCAGATATCCCGACCAAAATCTGCGGATGTTTTCTTCCACTCTGGCATCCCGCCAGTTTCGCTGCATGAGACGTTGGTATCTCTCCAGTTCGCTCACTACCCAGGAAGGCAGACCTTCACCCACACGAGTTGAATCAAATGGTGTGATATTGCTCTCTTCGCCAAGCCCGCGTTCGAGCCTGAGATACCGGCGGAATTTCTGCAAGGAAAGGCGACATTTCATGATCCAACTTGCACCAAGTTCCTTGGCTTTGACGTACTCCAGTGCGCAATCCAGATCCTTGTCTGGGTCCAACTCAGCATGCGGTTTGAGATTCAATCCGAACACATGCCCTGCCATGGTGAGGTGATAGATGTTCGTGACCATCTCGCTGTTCCCGCCCTCGATGAGCCAATTGCGATACCGTTCGAGCAGCTCGATGTTTTCCTGTGGCCAGAATGATGTGGGCTTGGGGCGAGGTGCATCCTGGGGCAAGCGTTTCCCACGCGCATAACGCAAGGAACGATCGTAGTATGCAGCAACAGAAAAAGCTTTAGGTGTGGGCATATGTCCATCCCTCCAGCTTCGCACAGGCGGCATAATAATCTGCACAGACCTGCTTGTCATTTGCCATGACATATGTTTGTGTGCTCTCGATCCAGCGATGTCCCATGAGTTTCTGAATGGAGGTGATGGGTGCATCGGCATTGAGCATGTCATTCGCGAACGAGTGTCTCAGGCGATGGGCAGTGATTTGTATGCCCGCTGCTGCGCGATACTTCAATAAACGGTTGTGAATGGCCGTGGTGGAAAGTCCCTCTTCCAGATAACTGAGAAAGACAAACTCACTCTTCACCGATGAACGCTCTGTGAGATATTCGCGCAAGGCAGTTTCTGCCTGCTTTGAAAGATACACACCGCGTTCCCTTGATCCTTTGCCTCTTGCAACAATGCGCGGATATTCTTCGTCCAGAAACAAATCTGCCAGTTGCAACGCGGCGACTTCACCGATGCGCAGTCCGCACCGCAGCATGAGCAAAAACATGGCGCGATCTCTTTTGTCCTCGATGACCGCAAAGAACCGCTTCAAGTCTTCCTCGGACACCGGGCGCGGCAGGCGTTGATGTTCGCGCACATGATGCCTGCGCACGATGACGGGACACACCAACTCATCCTCTTCCACGGCGAGGAAGCCATACAATGAGATCACCGATGCCAAACGGCGATTGATGGTGGCGGGCTTGAATCCTTTCTCGCTTTGCACGCCCACAAAATGGTCTATGTCTTTGAATGTGATTTCCTTTGGTGGGCGATCCCCCACGACCTCCATGAAGAAGCGCAGGTCATAGCCATAGTCCTTCCAAGTCCTGGCTTCTGGACTGCGTCGGCGAGTCCAGTTGACGAACCGTTCGATTTCCGATAGCATACGAACACCTCCTGAGATGCAGAATTTTGGTTTGGGTAACCGCATTCTACACTCGGGAGGTCTTGCTCTTGCTCCCAAACAGAACGGGGCTGGTTAAGATAAGTGATCCGCACTTGGACGTTTCACCAGCGCGGATAGCATCATTCCTGGCGGGGTGCAGGGACTGGATAGATACGCTTACGTCAACAACTCGCCTATAAATTATACTGATCCAAGCGGACATATGTGTGAGGATCCTGAAAAGAAAGATGGGGTTTGCTTTGGCAGTTCTCTTGAACAAACAAAGATTAATAATAAAATGGTTCGTGGCAATAACGCTGAATTAGGAAAAGCAAAAAACTCCCCGCCAGACAGACCATATATTGATTTATTGCTAGGCCTGCATCCGAACAGCTGCTCTATGAATTCATGCACCCCCAACACATTGATAGCGTCGGCAGGTGCTTATACTGCCGCCGAAAAAAGTTTCACAGCTTGCTTCTCTGGTATCAATTGCGCCATAAACCTTCCAGGATATAAGAAAATAAATGTTGATATTGGGATATTGTATGTTGAGTCTGATGTCAATGTTAATTACACCTACATCAACAATGAATCTGTAATTACTTTTTCCAATCAAGGCGCATCATCAGGCAATTTCGATCTTTTACCTTGGGACGAAACTGTATATTCAGTTGATATAATATCATCCAGCATCGATATCGACAAAGCTGAAGGCTCGTATTCAATGGGGCTAGGAATTACCAATGCCGCCTCTGTAGTTTCTGTGGTTAATGTTTCCTATAATATTAATACTTCAGATTTTTCGGGCGGCGGCGAAATCAACACAACAATGGGCATACGTCCCTTAATCCCTGCATTCGCGTGGGCTCTAGCGACATACGGACCATCGATTTTTCAGCAATTTCCTAGGATTCCCGTCGCACCATGATTTTTTGGAGTGATATGCAAACCTTAATTAAAGCAATCAACAAGTTAGCAAACCATGATATTGATGAAGCGCGAGAACTTTTTCGAATGCTAATCAAAGATAAAATTGACATTTCGGCAGCTTATGCAGGGTTAGCAATTATTAATATTCACAAAAAAAACGCCGCGCTTGCCAAAAATGAGCTTGCCCTATCCGATGACACGAAGATCATAACACCTTTAAATTATATAGCTCATGGGTTGATTGCTAGTTCAGAAGGTAAATTAGACGAAGCACTTGAGTTGCTAAATAGCGCAATCAAAATTGACCCAAACCTATATTTCATATACCAAGTAATTGGTTCTACTTTGTTAACAAACACTAAAGATTACAATGAATCTGTTTTGTTCTTAAAAAAAGCAAAGGAACTTGGTGGAGACAACTGGGCGATTCATTGGAATTTAGCTGTGGCCTATAACAATTTGGGGAAAGCTTATAGCGCCTTTCAAGAAGCAACTCTTTCTTACCTTTCTAAACCAACAAAGGATGGTCTAAAGTTTATTTACGCAAATGCGCCTATACTAATACGGACATTGATATTAATTGTCTTTTTAACTGGCTTAAGTGGTATATTCATTTTCCCAGCTACCACAACAGGAGTTGCAGCCACAGTAACAACATTACTTATTGCAGAGCTTATACGATATATATTTACAAACAATCGATCAAGCTTAATTCTTATCAGCTTATATCTTACACTTGCGACCGTGTATTATCTAGTTTTTGTGAGATAGCATCTATCAGTTTGGTACCTGTCTTTGGTGCGGCAACGACGAGTTTTGTCTACGATGGTGATGGACGAAGAGTAAAGAGTGTGATGGGCAGTGAGACGATCCTGTTCGTCGGTGCACACTTTGAAATCAAGAACCCCGGTGGTGGACAGACTGTCACGAAATATTATTTTGCCGGAGCCTCGCGTATTGCGATGCGCAAATACACCATCCCTCAATCCATGGCTGTTGATTACTTGCTTGGAGATCATTTGGGTAGTACATCCATCACCACGGACACCACCGGAGCCAAAGTCTCTGAAATGAGATACAAGCCGTGGGGTGAAGTCCGCTATTCGTGGTCAACGCAAGATTTCTTCAATTTCTACTGGCAAAGCTTTTTCCTCAATCCACGCTCGCACAGTTTGAGAAAATAATTCAGGGGTTGCCAACGCCCAGTTGTGTTCGTTTGCCATCGAAAACTTCCTGCCCAAATTGATCAGTCCGCCTTTGGCGTTGGGTAACGCCGAAACCAGATCCCGCACGGATTGTTTCATCGCGGCGTATTCTTTTTTGCCTGCCAGCACGAGTGTGGGGGCGGTGGCTTGCTCGAGTCCCTTGGGCAGGCGGTAGGTTTGGTTGGCGAGCATCAAGTTCACGAATTGTGATTCGGTGGTCTCTTGAAAACTCTTTTTGAATTGTGTGTAATACTCTTCCGGAATTCCGGTTGCATATTTCATGTTCAGCCGAATCCACCAATCGTTGTTGAGAAAGGGTGGAATGGACATGCGATACGTCCAAGCTATCATCGGGGGAGAACTTGCCCAACCCATGCCTGGCATGGGCCGTAATAACGCGCTGGAAACGATAGCTTTATTCACTAGCTCGGGGGCAGTTGCCAATAGTTGAACCGTCACTTGTGCGCCTTCGGAGAGTCCCACGACGATGGCTTTGCCGTTATGCGCCTGCGTGCGAATCAAGTCCGCGACTTTTTCGGCAGCGAGTCCCATACTGAACGGTGCGATGTGGCGACTCTGTCCGTGCTCGGGTAAATCCGCGGTGAGGCAGTGATAATCGGGGAGGTGCCGAATGACCGGTTTCCACATCCACGCTTCGCCGCCTCCGCCGTGGAGGAAGACGACGGTGGGCGCGTTAGCAGGTCCGCTGGATTGGATGTAAAGGGGTGGTGTGGGCATATGGCTTCTCTTTTATTGTCAAATATTTCCTGGTGGTCGAGTAGCCCTGAGTTTTTTTCGAGGGGCATATCGAGACCACCACTAAGCAAAAGTTCTTGTTACATGTTGGTTTCGACTGCTTGCGCTCAACCAACGGAACTAACAGTGCTTCGGTATAATATCCTTTGTGGGCTGGTTACACAAGTGACGTACAGCAGATAAACATCACTCTCACTGGGTGACGATTTGAATAGGTCAATTTTGACTGAAAACACAATAGCCTTGCTTACAGGATATAATTAGCGCAGAGGTTAGCCAGTTTGATAACCTTCTGCCGTGTGTGATGAAATTGGAGCGCTGATATGCAAATTTCTTTTTCTCTTCCTGAAAGCCAGTTTATAACAGAAACACCTGAGGCAGTAACTCAGAAAATCCGCTGGTATGCTGCATTGGGTCTTTACCAGGCGGGAGAATTATCTATCGGTGCAGCAAGCGAATTGGCAGGCTTGGATCGCTACGAATTTCTGGAATTATGCAAGCGCGAAGGCATTGCTTTACATACCCAAACTCCGGATGAGTTGGAGGCTGATCTCAAAAAAATTGATATGGGGAAATAATCCATGCTCATTGTTGCCGATAGTTCTGCTCTGATTGCCCTGGCAACCTGCAACGGGTTGGATGTGATATTGCAGATATATCGTGATATCAAGGTTCCCGAAGCTGTTTATGCCGAAACTGTTGCGCCCGAGAAACCGCAATCCGACTTGCTTGGCTCTTTTTTGTCTGGGCGTGTGATCAAAGTGGATACCAGCCGCTTGGTGCTTGCAGCTGGTGGTCTTGGGCATGGCGAACTTGAAGCGATGGCTCTCTACAAGCAACTGTCTGCTGATGCGCTACTCATAGATGATCATCGTGCCAGAATTATTGCTGAACACAACCAGATCAATTGTATTGGCGCACTCGGTCTTCTGCTCGTTGCGAAACAACGCGGAAAGATAAAGGCAATCGCTCCTTATGTCCAAAAACTACGCCAATCATCCATTTATTATGGCGATGTATTGTTGGATCGGGTGATGAAACTTGCGGGAGAATAGTTTTCGCTGCTTTTCCTTCAAACGCTAATTTCTCAATAACTGCCCTGGCATCCTCTGTCAGGGCAGTTGTGATCTTAGTTGTAATTGCTTCGGTATAATATCCTTTGTGGGTTGGTTACACAAGTGACGTACAGCAGATGAACATCACTCCCACTGGGTGACGATTTGGACAGGTCAAAATCGACCTAAACTACTATACTTTATCTACAAGGAGCAGGTATGAAACATTTTTTGGCTATTTCTGATCTTTCACCGGCAGAGACTCAGGATCTGCTTGATGTTGCAATTCAACTTAAAACGGAATATTTCAAGAAAGGCAATCCGCCGTTGTTCAAAGGCAAGGTGCTGGGCATGATCTTCCAAAAGCCCAGCCTGCGGACGCGCGTTTCGTTCGATATGGCGATGCGGCATTGTGGCGGCGATGCGCTTTACCTTTCACCGAACGAGATCGGTCTCGGCAAACGCGAATCCATTGCGGATATTGCGCGCGTCATGTCAGGTTATGTGCAGGCGATCATGGCACGCACGTTCGAGCATGCGCATGTCGTTGAGTTGGCAAAGTGGTCTGAGATTCCTGTTGTCAACGGTTTGAGCGACTATAACCATCCCTGCCAGGGCATGGCGGATGCGCTGACCATCATCGAGAAATTCGGCATGAAATCCAAAGGATTGAACGTCAGTTATGTCGGCGACGGGAACAACGTCACAACTTCGCTGATGCACGTCTCCGCGCAGCTGGGCTGGAATT
>Ga0137333_1000049_pt1 | contig 26914 bp, 22 predicted proteins | sample EasRivERMLT231_2_FD_102286 | JGI IMG/M metagenome (GOLD analysis project Ga0137333, IMG submission 102286) | Soil microbial communities from meander-bound floodplain in the East River, Colorado, USA - East River MetaG ERMLT231_2 | ecosystem: Environmental > Terrestrial > Soil > Floodplain ... | reverse complement strand
CGCCAGATTCGCGATCGTTCCTTCAACCATATTGCCCAGTTCTTTATGGAACTTGCCCTGGTCTCGCCGGTTGTCCTTTTGCTGGACGATATCCATTGGGCGGATAACGGCTCGCTGGAGTTGATTGAATATCTTGCCAAACTGGAGATTGATCTGCCGCTGTTCATTTTGTGCACGGCGCGTCCCAGCCTGGATGAATCGTATCCGAACTGGGGAAGCGCCTTCCCACTGTGTGAGATTATCACGATCAAAAATCTTGATCTGGATGCCAGCCGCGAACTGGTTGGTGAAATTTTGCAGAACGTAACTGACCTGCCTCGGGAACTTGTGGAGACTCTCGCCAGAAACGCAGAGGGCAATCCGTTTTATCTGGAAGAGTTGATCAAAGTGTTGATCGAAGACGGCGTGATCGTGAAGGGCGAGGACATCTGGCAGATTGTTCCGCACAGGCTGACTCAACTACGCGTCCCCGCCACGTTGACGGGCGTATTGCAAGCCCGCCTTGATCGACTCCCCTCCATGGAGAGTGATGTGCTGGAACGCGCGGCGGTGATCGGGCGCACGTTTTGGGACGCGGCAGTGGAGGCGATGCGCGGCTCGGAGTCCGCTCAGGCGCTCGCTGGAGAGGATGTCCATTCTGTTTTAAGCGCTTTGAGGAATAAAGAGCTGGTCTTCCCACACCTGCCCTCCACGTTTGACACCGTACAGGAGTTTATCTTCAAACATGCCATTCTGCGCGAGGTCACGTATGAACGCGTGCTCAAAGCCAAACGCAAACTGTATCACCGCATGGCGGCGGATTGGCTGATCCAGCAAAGCGGCGAGCGCGTGGATGAATATCTGGGCTTGATCGCCCAGCACTATGAATTGGCAGGCGATACCGGGCGCGCGGTTGAATTTCTGGAGCGCGCGGCCGATCAATCCATGAGTTTGAGCGCGTACCGTGAGGCGCTTTCCGCCTCCGAACGGGCCCTTGCGATTCTCGCCTCTTCCGAAGATACAAATCCCGCTGTGCGCGCCCGTCTATTGCTTACCATCGGTTCGGCGCATCTGTCACTGACAGATCATGCCATTGCTGCCGCGCGTTTCGAGGGGTGCATTGCCCTCGCTCGCACGATCCATGACCGTGGGCTTGAATCCAAAGCGTTGGCGCGGCTGGGTCGTATTGGGCTGGAGCAGAGCAAATTCGATCAGGCTGAAAGAAATTTACGGGACAGTCTCGCCATCGCGCGCGAACTGAATGATATGGATGTTCTCGCCTATACCCTTGCCCATCTCGGTTACATCAGCCACTATCAAGGCAAATATGCTGACGCGCAAAAATATGGCGAGGAGAGTTATCATTTTGCCAGGAAAACGGGCGACGCCACCGCACAGGCGTTCTCATTGAACATGCTGGCAATGATCAGCGTGAACAATCGTCAATTCGAACAGGCGCATGCCTATTACCTGCAAGCCATCGAAATCTGCAAAGGCGCGGGCGATAGATACGGTTTGGCGCGGGCTTATAACAACCTGAGCGAACTCATCCGCGTTCAAGGGTTGTACGCCGAAGCCAAGCCTTACGCGCTGGAGGGAATAAAACTGGCGCGCGAACTGGGGAATCGTTATGCCGTTCCGCTCATGCTCATCAATCTGGTTTACTCACAGGTAGGTCTGGCTGAGATGCGTGAGGCTTATGCCACCGTGCGCGAGGCGCTGCAACTCAACATCGAGAACAACTCGATCGCGTGGATCTTGTTTTCGCTCGTGGGCTATGCAAACATCCTCGCGGCAGAGGGCAAACGCGTGCAGGCGCTCGAAACGCTTGGCTTGTGCATATATCACCCCGATACCAACAGCGACACGCGGCGCGATATTCAAATTGTCCTTGACGATATGAAAAAAGTTCGCGCGGACGATATCGATGTGGGACTCGAACGCGGCAAGTCGCTTGATCTCAATAAAGTGGTTGTCACAGCATTGGGCGGTTAATCTGTCAACACGTCCGCCAGCAAACCCAATTCTGTTAGCGCATCCAGCACTTTTTGGATGGCTCCGCTTTTGACGATGACTGCAGTGGGACTTAATACTTCACCCAAATATCTTGCCGCTTTGGACTTACGCAACTCTTCCAAAATATCGGGCCTGCTCAGCCTCAAAACGACTTGAGTCTCCACCCGGGCCTCGGTACCGCTCACTTCCCAACGCTTGAGGGCCCTGACTAATGATGGTGGTATGCCTGCACTGTGTTTGGCAAGCAACGGCAGGAGATGTTCGATCTTGAGACCGTGCTCTTTTGCTTTTGCCAGTGAACTGGTTGAGATGCGGTAATGAAAATCGTCGCCTTTTGATTCTTCCCATTCGCAAAATCTTGATACTTGATAACGCACAACACGCGGGGTTAATCGTGGGGCGGTTATTTTGCCTTGCGATGAGATGTGTAATTTACCCGTTTCGTCAAATGTCAAACGTCGAACGTCAGACTTTTGACCTTCGACGTTTGACGCGATTCTAAAAGCCGTCGGCTCCGTGGCTCCCTCCGCAATCGACAAATCGACCTGCCCGAGCCGGTGCAAAATATTAGTAATGAAATACTTGATGAGTGCGCCATCCACTTGATCCCAGTAGGAGAAGCCGCGTAAATATTGTCCGTCCGATTTACGTTTGATGAACCACGAGTCGTAATCCCCGGCGGGGCGTTGAAAGTCTGCATATTTTTGTTTGAGGTCGCGGACGAAGGAGTTGAGACTCCACCATTTGCCATTGGGAATGACCTCAATCAAGTTCAATAAGAACTCGCGTGTTTCCTGCGGTTGATTTGTCCACTCACCCTCGCAGATGATGCCGGGCATGAGTTTCAATTCATTGAAGGATGTGCTTTCGATCCACGCGTCTTGCAACATTCTTAGTGCGTCTTTACGCGGTGCTTCGAGAAATATTTTGACAGCATCGGTTTGAATAGTATTCTTTTTGATAAGTTTTGCAGTTGAAAGAAGACTCTGGAGTGCGGGAGCTTGCTCCCGCATACTCGACAGCAAGCTGTCGGACTCCAGAGTTTTGCCCATGCGCAATGCGGCGAGTAATGTGGTGGCATCATCTAAAATAAAATCGTTGGCGACAATATCCTTTCCTTTTTCCCTGGGCGATGCAGGACGACCTAATGCCTCGGTTGCGACAGGTTGTTCAGCTCCAACCGCGCGGCTTTCGATCAGCAATAACAAATCATCGGGGATATAGGCGAACTCTTGGGAGCCTTTATCGGTCTCGAAGAATGCTCTTGCCAATAAACCGCGATAAAAAAGAAATTCGGAGGTTGAGGAGGGTTTGAGGTGGGGACGTTCGCGGTCACGTTTGCCTGCACCCATTTCGCGGATGTCGCCGTATTTGCGGGTGAACGCCTGCCAGGGGATTCGTCCGCCGGATGCCACGAGAGCGGTGATGGCAGAGTCCGCTTGAGGGGAGAGCGAGTCCATTAATTCAGCAAGCAGGCTTGGTTCGAGGAGAGAAGCGGATAGTTCATCTCGCGCTGAGTCTGCATCGCTTGAATCCAATTCGAGTCCCCAGAATTCCGCGATGATGCGAAGATGTCCAATATCTGGTTTGAGGAGGGAGTGTAGTAGATCGGGCATGCCATACCAATTACCAATTACGAATTACGATGATTGTAATTGGTAATTGACACAAGTAGATATTGTGCAAGGTTGTATCAACTGCTAATTCCAAATGGTTGAGTTGCCAAGTTGCTATTTATTATGTTATCTGCCAAAGCATCTTTTAACAACAGACGAAGAACTATAAGTAATAGTGATAAGATACACGGTTCGATAACGAGGCAACTCACGAAATACAGAATCAGGCAATCTATAGCTGCCCTGTTCTTGAGAAATGACGGTTGGGTCAGCAAAAGCACTCGAACCAGCACGATACAAACCCTTGTCGCCTTCGATACTCCATATTTCTACTACGTCTTCGGGCCGTATAATCCATCCTTGCTCCGAAAAGGCATCTGAGTATAGCTTTAATACTGTTTCAGCATCTAGGTCAGTACCAAACCAACGAACAAAAAATGTCCCATGGCATTCACCTGTTGCTCCAGAAAACACATCAGTGTACTCGTATATAAGTGTCGATTCAACTTCCGGCAAAGTATCAAACTTGTTGTTGAGTCGTTCCTCTACCGAAACGCATGAAGCCAGCACAAATACGAGAAATATGGCGATCCACAAAGAACTATAACGCGACTTCATCTGTTTACCTCATGACCTTTTCTTATATAGGTCATGAAAAACCGAAAGATCATTTGGACTCCCGAAAGAGCTGGGAGTGATTGCATTCGTAATTACCCTTTTACAACCTTCAACGCATTCGGCAATATTTCAAAACTGACTTTGCGAAGGTCCGTGCCAGGACCTGAATAAATTTCGCCATCAGCATGAATGTACAGCGGACGATCTGCTGTCAGGGTGAATTTTTTGCAGGTTCCCATTTTGACTTGCTTGAAGCGTCCATGTGTGCCTTTCATCACTTCGGGCACGATGCGGAGCATCATGAGGCGGCTGACGTTGGTGATCATGGCGTAGTGAAAAATGCCGTCATCTATTTTTGCATCCGGCGCGATCAGGAAGCCGCCGCCTTCGCGCGGACCGTTGCATATGATCAGATAAATAACACTCTGTTCCCATTTTTCGCCGTCGGTTTCAAGTTGCATTTGGATGGGGTTGTGATCAATGATGATGGTTTGCAGGACGGCTGTGAGATACATGAGGAAGCCGCGCAGGAGGGGAATCTGGTGTGAACGAATCGTTACAGTGGCACCGAAGCCAATGCCGAGGGTGTTGTCGAAATATTCCTTGCGCCCTTCACCGTCGGTCATCAAGCCGAGATCAACTGTGGATGGTTCGCCGTTGATGGCGCGTGTAAGCGCTTCGGTAGGTTTGGTGGAGGCGCCGATGCCATGTCCAAAATCATTGCCGGAACCAACCGGCACAACGCCAAGGATGGGGCGTTTGTCTTCAGGGATTTGCATGAGTCCGTTCATGACTTCATGAACCGTTCCATCACCGCCCATGGCGATGACCATATCATAGCCTTCTGATTTTTTCGCCAGATCAATCGCGTGACCGGGGTAGACCGTGCCGCTCCAATCAATGCCGCCGTGTTGTTCAGTGATCGAGCGCAGGTCGCGTGCCACACGCCAGGCGTTGCCCATATCTGCCATCGGGTTGAGGATGATCTTGATTTTGCGACGCATGAGTTCCTCCGTTGGAAAAGACCCTAAAGGTTTTCTTGCATGTCCAGAATTTATCTTTGCAAAGTTCTGTTGCAATTTCACGTGATGATTCACGGTGGAAACCTTTAGGGTCTAGGATCTTATTCACAAATTATAACCCCCGCAAAACAAATCGGAGGCTTATTCGCCTCCGATGTTGTGGGTTGCCAATGGACCGGTTATGCCGCGCGCCACTTGAAATGTGCCGCGTTCATATTTCTTGGCTTTATACAATGCCGCATCTGCCGCGCGCAGGAGGTCAGGTCCGTTGCGGGCGTTGACGGGGAAGAGGGCGATGCCGCCGGAGATTCCCAGTTTGAGCCGCTTGCCATCCGGCAGTCTGAACTTGAGTTTCTTCATACCCTCGACGATTTTTTCCGCGACGATTTTGGATGATGACATATCGGATTGAGTGAGGATCAGAGTTAACTCATCGCCGCCATAGCGGGCGAGAAAATCTGTGTTCCTAACGCCGCGTGCCATCTGACCAAAGACCAGGCGCAAAACGTTATCACCAACAAGATGGCCGTACGTATCGTTCACGTCCTTGAATCCATCCAGGTCCATCATGACGATGGCAAAGGAATAATTGTTTTTACGGGCAGATAGAACTTCCTCTTCCAATCTTTCATCCAAAGCGCGGCGGTTGGGCAAGCCGGTTAACGTGTCACTATACGCCTGCCGGCTGATGATTTGATGCAGGCTGGCATTTGAAATCGCCACCGCCGCCTGGTCTGAAAGCAGGCCGAGCAACCGTAATTCAGAAGGGGAAAATCCTCCAACAATCGAGCGCGCAAGATTCATAACGCCAACAACCGTCGTACCTACTTTGAGAGGTATCCCGATAATAGAGCCGATCCAATCTGAAGGGGAGCTGACAAATAGCGGATGATTTTTCAAATCTTCGACGATGATCATTTCGCCATCGCGCGCAACGGTGTAGGTCAGGCCGTTTGTTCGGGGTTTGGACCAATCCTTGTTGTGATTACCTTCTGAATCCAATGCCGCGCCGAAGGTGAGCTTTTTGTTCTTGTAGAGAAAGATATGCACATTATGTGCGTTTGCGATCAGCCGCATGGTTTCAGAGACGACCGCATCCAGGACATCGGGCAGATCCAGGCTCGAAGTGAGATGGATGCTCAGTTTTTTGAGCGCGTCCAATTCGTCGGTCTGTTGTTTGAGCATCGCAAGCAAGGCGCGGTTATCGAAGAGACCCTGAACGAGGCGCTCTGTGCTTTCAGTATATTGTGGGGAATACTTTTCAATGGATGCGGAGAGAATATCCAGAAGCTTTAAAATGTATTCACGTTCATCTGGAGAACCACCCTGTTCTTCCAATGCGCGTCGAGCCAGTGCAAGTATTTTTAATCGGGTATCGCCCATTCGTTAGTTTTACCAGTGCGGCATTCAATCATGGATTGAACAAGTGCTGAGTGTGACCTTTGTCCTAAAATAAGAAGTTGCATTGAGGTTATTATAACTATTCAATGCGGGACTTTGTATTACATGCGCGTTACAACCCTTACAGATTGGATATGTTAAAATGGAAGTATCACTATTTGGAGGACAACGTGTCAGATTTAATCAAGCCTGCTTCTGCAACCCCGCTGAATCCACGCCGACGCGGGATCATCATCGGCGCCTCAGACGGCCTCGGCGCCGAAATTGCCCGTAAACTGGCGGGTGAAGGCTACTCGCTCGCATTGCTCGCGCGTACCAAAGACAAACTTGATGCGCTTTGTAATGAAATCAATATAAAAGACCAACTCGCCTGCGCCTATGTTCATGATGTGGCGGAATACGATAAAGTGCCGGACCTGCTTCGCAAAATTGTCGCAGACCTGGGCGGTTTGGATCTGGTGGTATTTGTGGCAGGGGTGAACTATCCGCCCGGTGGAATCGATAAATTCAATTTTGAAAATGATCGCAAGATGATCGAAGTGAATCTCATCGGCGCGATGGCATGGCTGCACCCCATCAGCGAGATGTTCCAATCTGCAAAAGCGGGACAGATCGTTGGCATTGCATCTGTCGCCGGAGATCGTGGTCGCGTCGGCAACCCCGGCTATAACACATCGAAAGCTGGTCTGGCCACTTATCTCGAAGCCCTGCGCAATCGGTTGACGCGGCAGGGTGTGAACGTATTAACTGTCAAGCCAGGCTTCCTGAAAACGGAAATGCTCAAAGCCGCACAGGGCGCAACTCCGTTTGCGATCGAGCCGGAAAAGGCCGCGGCTGATATTTTGAAAGCCATGAAAAAGCGAAGGCAGGTTATTTACACCGCATCCATTTGGCGCTGGGTCATGCTTGTGATCCAACACATGCCATCATTTATTTTCAGAAGATTATCGTTCTAGTCATAAGGTGACAGTCACTTTTGGAAGTGACTGTCACCTAAAGAAAAAATATGTCCCTGCCTCTCAACACTTTCACACAACTTGAAAACTTTGGGCATTCGCTCAAAGCGTCCTCTTATCGTATCCAAATCAAGAGAGCAGAAGATATTTTCGAAGCCTTTCAACTCGCGAAGCAACTTGGGTTGAAAGTCACAGCACGCGGCACTGGCATCAGCTATAACGATGTGTCGCTCAATGGCGGCGGGATCGTGCTGGATATGACCGGCATGAATCAGATCCAGGAATGGGATCCAGCCTCCGGCTTGGTGCGATGCGAGTCCGGGGTCACGTTGGAGCAACTCTGGAAACGCGTCGAGCCTGACGGTTGGTGGCCCTCCGTCGTCTCAGGCACCATGAAGACCACACTGGGTGGTTGTCTCGCTACAAATATTCACGGCAAAAATAATTTTCAGGTAGGTCCGATCGGTGAACACGTGGTTGAATTTACTGCCATGACACCAACCGGCGCGCTCGTTACTTGTACACCAAAGAAAAATGTGGATTTGTTTTACGCCATGATCAGCGGACTCGGGATGCTGGGAGTCTTCATATCCATCACCTTGAAGATGAAACGGATCTATTCTGGACTTATCTCTGTGGACGCGTGGCACGTGCCGAATCTCAGCCGACAGTTAAGCGGCTTGCTTGAGCACGCGCCCGACCATGATTACATTGTTGGCTGGCTTGACACCATGAAAGCTGGAAAAAATCTTGGTCGTGGACAGATCCATGCGGCGCGCAATTTGAAGGAAGGCGAAGATCCAGATGCACAAAAAACATTGCAGCTTGTGTATCAGCATCTGCCCGACCGGCTATTTGGTGTGATGCCGAAATCGTTGTTGCATTATTTTATGAGTCCATTTGTGAACAATTTGGGGTGGTGGGGTGTCAATACCGCAAAATATATCAGCGCGTTGCGCGACCATACTTTCCGTCAATCACATGCCGAATATCACTTCCTGTTGGATTATGTGCCAAATTGGGAGCGTTCGGCTGGGCGCGGCGGCTTGATCCAATACCAATCCTTTTTGCCAAAAGAAACTGCCGAAGATGCCTGGCGTGAGATGCTTCAACTTTCACATCAACGCGGCCTGCCATCATATTTGGGTGTGACCAAACGTCATCGCCCCGATAATTTCCTCCTCACCCACAGTGTGGACGGTTTCTCGCTGGCGATGGATTTCAAGGTGACAGATCGGAATCGTGCAAAGTTATATCAGATGTTGCAGGATTTTGACCAAATCGTTATAAATAGGGGTGGGCGTTTTTATTTCGCCAAGAATAGCGAGACCTCTGCTGAAACCACGCGGCAGTTTCTGGGGGATGCGGTACTCACGAAATTCTACAAGCTCAAAAGGCGCTGTGACCCGAATAATTTGTTAGAATCAGATTTATATCGTCGTGTTTTCCTATAGTTGGAAGGAGAAGCCATGAATATGCCTAATGGTCATTATGACCTGATCGTGATCGGCTCGGGACCGGCAGGGGAGAAGGGCGCGGCACAAGCGGCGCATGCCGGGAAACGAGTAGCCATGATCGAGCGTTCCGCGCATGTGGGCGGCGCAGGCATTAATGGCACGGTCCCATCCAAGACTTTACGTGAAGCTGCGTTGTATTTTTCTGGGCTGCGTCAGCGCGGTTTGTTTGGCATCGATTATTCACTCAAAAAGAATCTTTCCGTGAAGGATTTTATGCAGCGCGAACGAGCTGTGGTGGAGAATGAGCAGAAGACCATTGAAAGCAATATCCAGCGGCATAACATCACATTGATTCATGGTGAGGCCTCCTTCAAAGACTCACACGCCCTCCAGGTGACTTCACCTGACGGCGAAATGCAAATTAGCGGTGACATCATTCTTATCGCGACCGGTTCTGCCCCTTATAACCCGCCTGAGACGCCTGTTGACGGCCAATTAATCCATGATTCGGATTCGATATTGCAAATGACCCGCATCCCCAAAACGATGGCGATCGTGGGCGCGGGCGTGATCGGTACGGAATATGCTTCCCTGTTTGCGGCGCTGGGTGTGCAAGTGATGTTGATCGAACCGCGGGAACGTGTTTTACCCTTTGTGGATACAGAGTTGATCCATCGTTTGCAGGATCAACTCAAATCAGCGGGTGTTAAGTTTGCGCTGGGCTCCAAGGTGACCGCCATTGAGCTGCAAGGTGATCATGTTCAACTGACCGTGGACCGCGAGAAGGTAATGAAGTTTGACGTTGCCTTGATCGCCACAGGCAGGCAGGGCAACGTACAATCGCTTGGGCTTGAACAAATCGGTGTGGAAGTGGATGAGCGTGGGCTCATCACCGTCAACGATAAATTTCAGACCAGCGTGCCGAATATCTATGCAGCGGGTGATGTGATCGGCTTCCCGGCGCTGGCATCTGCATCGATGGAACAGGGCAGAGTGGCGATGGTGAACGCCTTCGATCCAAATTCAAAACATCAAATGTCGAGTATTCTGCCATTATCCATTTATTCCATTCCGGAAATTTCGATGGTGGGAGTCACAGAAGATGACTGTATGGCGAAGCAGATTCCGTATGTGATCGGGCGCGGGTATTTCAAGAATAATCCGCGCGGACAGATCATCGGCGATATGAGCGGGATGATCAAGCTCATCTTCTCGCCCCATAATAAAATGCTGCTCGGTGTGCATATCATCGGCGAACAGGCTTCCGAGCTGATCCATATCGGCGCACATGTGATGATCGCGGGCGGCATCATCCATGCGTTCATTCAAGCGATCTATAACTATCCAACCCTGGCAGGTTTGTATAAGGATGCCGCGAACGATGGGTTGGTCAATTTGGATAAGTGGCACGCTTCCATATGATTACGAACCCTCCATGAATATCGTAGTCCTTGATAGTGGTTTGATTGAATAATGAAAGGCGGGGGAAATTTTAACGTTATCGGTATCATAGGTTTCAAGGAGCAGCCATGGATATGTCTAATAATCATTATGACTTGATCGTAATCGGTTCAGGACCAGCCGGGGAGAAGGGCGCCGCGCAAGCCGCGTATTTTGGCAAACGCGTTGCCATGATTGAGCGCGCTTCACATGTAGGCGGCGCGGGGATTAATACTGGCACTGTGCCTTCCAAGACCTTGCGCGAAGCCGCGTTATATTATTCGGGCTTGCAACAGCGCGGTTTGTATGGCATTGATTACTCGCTGAAGGAGCATCTTTCGGTGAAGGATTTTATGCATCGCGAACACATTGTTGTGGCGAATGAGCATAAGATCATTGAACACAATATTCAGCGGCACAACATCACACTCCTGCACGGCGAGGCTTCCTTCAAGGATGCTCATACTTTACGGGTGACTTCAGCCACTGGTGAAATGGAGATCAGCAGTGACTTTATCCTGATCGCCACCGGCTCTTCCCCTTTTCACCCGCCTGATATTCCTTTCGATGGGAATTTGATTTACGACTCCGATTCAATTCTGCATATGGACCGCATCCCGAAAACGATGGCGGTCGTGGGCGGCGGTGTGATTGGAACCGAATATGCTTCGATCTTTACGGCTTTGGGCGTGCAAGTGACATTGATCGAGCCGAAGGAGCGCGTTTTGCCCTTCGTGGACACCGAGATGATCCATCGCCTGATGGATCAATTGAAGTTGCTGGGACTTAAATTTGCATTGGGCGACAAAATGACAGCAATCAGGCGGCATGACGACCATGTCCAATTAACCTTGGAGATGCGCGGCGTGCAGGATTTTGATATTGCGTTAATTGCATCTGGGCGGCAAAGCAACGTGCAAGAGCTCAGGCTGAATGAAGTCGGTGTGAAAATGGGCAACCGTGGACTTGTCATTGTCAACGAAAAATTTCAAACGAGCGTGCCAAATATCTACGCGGCGGGCGACGTGATCGGATTCCCTGCGCTGGCATCCACCTCCATGGAACAGGCGCGCGTGGCGATGGTGCATGCCTTTGGGTTTCAATATAAACAGAAAATGTCGCATGTTCTACCATTGGCAGTTTATGCCATCCCGGAGATCTCGACAGTGGGTGTCACGGAAGATGAATGTATGGCACAGCAGACTCCGTATCTGGTTGGGCGCGCCTACTATGAGAATAACCCGCGCGGGCAGATCATCGGTGATATGAGTGGGATGATCAAACTCATTTTCGCTCCCAAGGATAAAAAACTGCTCGGCGCGCATATCATCGGTGAGCAGGCTTCGGAATTGATCCATATCGCCTCGCATGTGATGATGGTGGATGGCACGATCGACGCGTTCATTGATGCGGTTTATAACTATCCCACGCTTGCTGATACTTTTAAATATGCGGCATACGATGGTCTGGGGAATTGGGAGAAGTGGTTGGCATCAAAGCAACAGACTGTCGATGAAGATTGAAGTTCTCGACCTCGGTTTGATCGAATACGAAGCCGCGTGGAAATTACAGGATCAATACGCGGTAGAGATCGCGGAAGGCATACGCCCGCCGACGTTGTTATTGCTTGAGCATCCGCATGTGTACACGTTTGGTCGGCGTGGGCAACAGGAGAATTTGTTGTGGGGCGAATCACAACTCAAAGAAAAAGGGATTGCCATCCATTGGGTGGATCGCGGTGGCGATGTCACGTATCATGGACCTGGGCAATTGGTTGGGTATCCTTTGTTACCGTTGGGTCAGGTTAATACCGAGAGCAAACTTCCTCAAGCTGATTATGTCGGCTATGTTCGCAAGTTGGAGAAGACGATCATCACTGCGTTAGCGCGGCTTGGATTAGCGGCGGGGCAACGCTCAGGCTTGACCGGGGTCTGGATTCAGTCCGATGTGCATGCGCGATGTGCTTCGCGAAGGTGTTCACCCGAAGATCGCAGGAAGCCAGCCAAGATCGCGGCGGTCGGCGTCAAAGTGGATGTGCGCGGAGTCTCCCGTCACGGCTTTGCGTTGAATGTGAATCCAAATATGGAATATTGGGATGGCATCATCGCTTGCGGATTACAGGATGAACCCATTGTTTCGCTGGCGGATCTGTTTGAGAGTCCGCCAGCGATGGAGCGTGTGAAAGAGGAAGTGATAAAGGCGTTTCGAGAAGTCTTTGAGATGTGAGATAAAGACAATTATGAATTAAACAGAAACAGGCTCCGGCTGGGAAAGAGGCGGAGCCTGTCTTTTTAACCCGTATTTATGCTTTTGATTCGGCTGTGATTTTCACGGCGACAACGCGGTTGTCCCGTCTCCAGAAAACGGCGACAACTGCGATGTAAACAAAGTATGCGATCATTTCGGTTAACGATGGATTACCGTTATAGCCGAACAAGGTCTTGAGCAATTGGCCCGCAACCGAATTCTCATCGAGGATCATGTTTACATCCCAAACATGTTCAACCACACCGGGGATCCAGCCAACTTCATTGAACTCATGCACGCCATGCGCGACAAGTCCTGCCGCGAATAGGATGAGCAATATACCGGTGATCTGGAAGAAGCGGCGCAAGTCGAGGCGCAGGGAGGTTGCGAAGATGGTGTATCCGAGCAACACGGCAGTGCCCAGACCGAGGATCGTGCCAGCCAATGTTTGAATAAGATTGCTCGTCGCCTGCTCTTGACTGCCTGCAAAAAAGGCGGCGGTGATAAATATTGCCAGTTCCACACCTTCGCGTACAACTGCCATAAAAGCCAGCCAGAACACTGCGCGCTTGCCAGCCGCGTAGCGTGCAGCGGCTTTGTTGACGCCATCTTCGAGTTCGCTTTTGAGGAAGCGGGCTTGTTTGCCCATCCAGAAGATCATCCAGGTCAGGATGCCAGCCGCGATGAGCATGGTAATACCTTCAAAGATCTGTTCCGCTTTTTCTTCCAGCGACATGCCGAAACTGGTCAGCACTACGGCGGTCAAGATACTGATAATGACCGCGCTCAACGTGCCCAACCAAACGGCGGGAGCAAGATCGGTGCGGCGAATTTTGCTGACCGCACCAAGCACGATGCCGATGATGAGAGCGGCTTCCAGTCCCTCACGCAGGGACAGTAAATAAGTTGGTAACATGTATGTAAATCTCCTAATGGGGTTTAAGTTGTCTGATTGCCAGTGTTATAATCGAAGACACTGGAAATATCCAGAAACTTGCTTGATACCAGGTTTCACCTAGGGTGAAACTTTTGTTATGTGGAGAACGATTGATGGCGACACCCGCAATGCAACGATATGCGGCTGAGATTTTTCGGCTTCAACAGGATACCGGTTATGTCGGTCTGAACGAATTATCCGAAAGCGCAAATTCATCCATGCAGGCAACCGCCCGCATGGTGGGGCGGATGAAGAAGTTGGATTATCTGGAACACGAACTCTATCGCGGTGTTCGGTTGACAATGAAAGGTCAACAGATCGCCATGCCGGCTTTGCGACGTCACCGTTTGGTCGAAGTCTTTTTGGTGAAGGTGATGAAATACGGCTGGGATGAGGCGCACGAGCTTTCAGATACTTTTGCATTGGGCGTTAACGATGTGGTTGAAGACCGGATCGATGAGATCACTGGTCACCCGAAACGTTGTCCGCATGGGGAACCGATCCCAAGCAAGGATGGCGTGATGCCGGTTGTAAAGGATGTGCCGTTGCTGGAGGTCCCTTCCGGTTCTGATTGTGTCATCAGCCGGGTGCGGACACACGAAGAGGATAAGCTAAGATATTTTGCAGAGTTGGGTCTGGTGCCGGGAGTCCCGTTTCATTTGTTCAGTTGCGCTCCGTTCAAAGGACCACTCCGTCTGCAAATGAAACCGCATGACCATTTGATCGGTTATGAATTGGCGGGATGTTTGTGGGTGGAAGTCACAAAACTGGGAGATGGGAACAAGCTCCCGCCTCTCAATAAAAACTGAACCGGGGAAGATCAAGTCCTCATTTGCTCTTTTTCGCGGCTGGTGTTTTTTTCTTCTTCGCCGAATGGCGATAGGGTGGCATATCGATCACGCATATCTGGCTTTTATTGGTATCAAGGATCTTATTCCACAAACTGGGATAACTCTTTGAAAAACTGTCGGGGTCTAATGTGGAAGTAATCACTGTTGGCAAATGAGCATAATATCTATGATTCAAAATTTGATGCAATTTATCCTCCGCCCAAACGGAACTGATCCCGCTTTCCTTCAGATCGTCCAGCATGAGCAGGGGCGTGGTACGAATTTCATAGGACCGCCGGTCAAATGTCACGTCCGAATTGGGGCGGAAGGTCGCTTTTAGATAATCCAACAGATTCGAAACTTCCACAAGGATGGCCTGTCCGCCTTCGAGGCGGCGATAATTTCCAATCGCCGCGGCTAAATGGGTCTTGCCGCAATGTGACTGCCCAAGGATGACCAGCCAGCCACTCGGGTTTTCTGCAAATTGCACAGCCACATCCAGTGCTTCGTGCAAACGCTTGATGTGTTGCGCCGTCACCTTTTCGCGCACGATCTCCTTGTCCTTGAACGGTCGCCCGTATCTATCCTGCCGCTCCTTGATTATGGTCGTGACGATCTCTTTGCCAGCTTCATCATCCCGCGTTTCAAAATTCCCGAAGGACATGTCCTTGATGTCCGAAAAAGATAACATTGAAATACCCGGGTTGCTCGTCTCTTTCGGGCGGCGAAAGTCCGAGGCTGTGATGCGGACGTGTCTTACGAACTCCTCATCCTGCAAGCGTGAACGGATGCGACTCTCGATCTCATCAAGTATCAGATTTGTGGTGATGACAGTGGGGAGTTTATTGATATAACGGTTATTGATGATCTGAAAAAGTTTTTCCTGCGCCCAGGGTGTGGCATTCTGCGTACCGAAATCATCCATCACCAGCAAATCTGCATTACGAATATCTTCGAAGCGCGCTTCAAAGGATGTGGTTGGATCACTAAATGAATACCGCAGAGAGTCCAATAGATCGGGCACGGTAATGAACAAAGTGGGCACGCCGCGCTGGACCGCTGCATTTGCAATGGCCGCTGCCAAATGTGTTTTACCGCAACCATACGAACCTTCGAGCAATAACCAGCCCTGTAATTTTTTTGAAAAATCCTCCGCCGCATCAAAGGCATCGTGCAGGCTTCCCGACTCCTGTGGCGAAATAAATTCCGCTTGTGGGTTGCCCGAGCGCTTGAAGTTTTCAAACGTCAAATGACTCAACCGTGCGAGATTACTTAATTCATATAAACGCTGGCGTGCATTCGTCGCGATCTCATTGGCGCGGCACACACAGGGTTGCAGTCTTCCGAATTGTTCGTGTCCCACCGGAACATCGGCGCGTAGAAAACCAACCCCGCCGCAATGCGGGCAGTCCGGATTGCCAAGCATTTGAGCGGAAGAACTAATCTCGGTCGAGATATTCTGCGAACTCGCTTTTTGTGTATCGCTCAGAACCTTTGACATTGTCCTGCTTATCTTTTTGTCCATGCCGGCCTTCCTCCTTCCAGCGTTTCAAAATTGCTTCACAATATTTCCAGTTGCGTTTGTTATTCTTGACCGCCAGCTCAATAGTGTCCGCGATCCATGCCTCTGAATACAGCGTCTCGGCATCCTTCAACGCGTCCGCGATCAACGGCGTCAACGGACCGATATTTTCTTCATACAGCCGAAATATATTTGGACGTTCCAGCGGCGCGGACATGATCCTGGCTGATTCACGCCATTGACCTTTTGCAAAAGCTTCGACCGCGGCGCGCCCTCTCGGAGAATTCAGGAAATAAAAAACTTCCGCTTCATTCTGTGACCTGAGTATGCTCCCACGCTGGACAGCTTTTTCAAGCCCGCTCCTGACCCCTTCCGCCGAAAGCCCCAACTCCTTTTCATCAAAATCTGTTTCACACAGCGCACGGAACGGACCTTCCGTATGCTCCACGCGCCACAGGAAATACAAAGTCACTTTCAACTCTGCTACATCGTCAATTTCTTTCAGCAAGTGATGAAAAAACGAGTCGGGGAGTTGGGTGAATATTTCTGAGTCAGTAAAGCCTTTGAATTTTGACATCTTATTTCACTATGTCATTGCGAGGAGCGCTCTTGTTCTTGGCGACGAAGCAATCCCCTTCACGATGAGGGAGATTGCTTCGGGCTGGCGCCCTCGCAATGACACCTATTCGTTAGGTTTAAAAACCCTCGTCGCCGCGTTCTCGAATTTTGCCAGCGCGCTACGGAAGACCAATTCTACGCTATCAACTGGCCCATTACGATGCTTGGCTACAATGATCTCCGCGATATTCTGCTTGACCGTATCCTTCTCGTACTGGTCTGGACGATAGATGAACATCACGATGTCTGCATCTTGCTCCAATGATCCCGATTCTCTCAAGTCTGAAAGCACAGGGCGTTTATCCGAGCGTTGCTCCACGGCACGTGACAATTGCGCCGCCGCGAGCACAGGCACATTCAACTCGCGCGCCAACACCTTGAGATTGCGCGAGATATAAGAAACTTCCTGCACGCGGTTGTCGGTGCGCGTATCTCCGCTCATCAATTGGAGATAATCAATGATGACCAAATCCAAACCAAATTCCATGTGGAGGCGGCGGCATTTTGTCCGTAATTGAAGCGGCGTGATGGCTGGCGTATCATCCAGATAGATATGCGTATCGGAGAACACTTCGATGGCATGTGTAAACAGGGGCCATTCACTCTCCTGTAATTTTCCCGTTCGCATGCGTTGCGAATCAATACCTGTCTCTTGTGAGATCAAGCGTTGCACCACCTGCTCATTCGACATTTCCAACGAAAAGATCGCGATATGCTTTTTATGTATCAGCCCGGCATTCTTTGCGATCGAAAGCATAAAGCCGGTTTTACCCTGACCAGGGCGGCCCGCAATGATCAATAAGTCTGATGGCTGTAAGCCGGTTAATAATTTATCCAGATCAATGAAGCCGGTCGGGACGCCGACAACATCATCGGGACGTTTGGCAAGGTCATCGATCCGGTCGTAGTATTCGCTCAGTACCGAAGAGATCGGCTGAAGGTCATGTTTGAGGCGGCGTTCGCTGACGTTAAAGACAGCCTTCTCCGCCTCGTTCATCACATCATCAACACTGGTCTTCTCGTTGTAAGCAATCGAAGCGATCTGGTTTGCAGCATTGATCATCTTGCGCCGTATGGAATGTCCCTCCACGATGCGGCCATAGGATTCGGCATTGAGCGAGGATGGCACCTGGTTCACCAGCGAGGTCAGATACGCGGGTCCGCCGATTTCGTTCAATTGATTGCGTTTGCCCAACTCGTCAGAAACAGTCAGCAGGTCAATGGGGATGCGCTGTTCATGCAAACTAATGAACGCCTCCCAGATCCATCGGTGCCGGTGGATGTAAAAATCATCCGCGGCCAAAAATTGAGCCACGTCATAATAGGCTTCAGGGTTAATGAAGACCGCCCCAACCACTGCTTCTTCGGCTTCCCGGCTATGAGGGACTACCGTTGATGTTGTGGGGGCGGAGGTTTCTTCAGATGGAATGTAGTCGGTCATTTCTTCTTGGGCTTTTTCGGTTGGTCTGGTTTATCTTCTTCGGAATCATTCGTGTCGCCGGGTTTATCGAAATCAAGTTTGTCGAGAAAATTTTCAAAGACGGATAAGCGCTCGGTTCCTTCCTTGGACAGTGGAAGTGGTTCGCTCTTCTCGGGCATTTGACTCTCTTCAGGCATGTCCTCTTCCGGGGTAATACTGCCTTTTTCCATCACACTCGCGTGGACGAGGATCGGCACATGCGCCCGCACCGATAAGGCAATTGCGTCCGATGAACGTGAATCGACGCGCACTTCGACGCCGTTCAATTCAGCCACGATGGTTCCGAAATAGGTGTCGTTTTCCAGTTTGACGATCTCGACCCGTTTGATGCGCGCATTGAACGCGGTAAAAACATTTTTGAGCAGGTCATGTGTGAGCGGACGGCTCATCTCCACTTCCTGTAAGGCGATCGTGATCGCTTCGGCTTCATACACTCCAACCCAAATGGGGAGGTAGCGTTCGGAGTTGATCTGCTTTAATACCACCAGACGGTTTGGCGTCATCAAATGTACACGCACACTGTCAATTTGAACTTCTATCATTTCTGTCATAGGGACTCCAAGAGTGGGTCACTTATTGTAGCATTAATATCATTGAGTTGCCAGAATGCTGAAACAGTACTATAATCCTGCTTCGCCGAAGTTAACTCGGGGCGTGGCATAGACCGACTAGTACGTGGCGCAGATTGCGCCAAGGTCGAAATGTCAAATCCCAATTAGTAATCGGGGCGTGGCGCAGCCCGGCTAGCGCGCTTGCATGGGGTGCAAGAGGTCGGAGGTTCAAATCCTCTCGCCCCGACAAAAAAGAGACTCCTGAAAAGGAGTCTCTTGCTTTAACAAACCCACCTCGTTCAATGTCATGCTGAGCGATAGCGAAGCATCTCTGACAATGTGATCCGAGACCCTTCGGTCGCAACCACCGCTCCCTCAGGGTGACATGCCTTTTGCTTTAACGACCAAGCTCGGATAAAATCCATCTAACAAGCGAGGTTGCATGAAGGCACTCATGAAGGCACTATGGAAAATATGGAAAACATACTTGCAATATGCGGGCGTCATCATTGTTGGGGGAGGATTGGTATTTATTCTCATAGAGACTGTAAGAGCAAATAACACTGGCTTCGAGACAAAAACCCTTTGGGACTGGATGGAACTATTAATAATCCCATTGTTTTTGGCTGGTGGGGTATTTTATTTGAACCGTTCGGAGCGAACTACCAAACGCGAAATTGCAATTGACCGTCAACAAGAGGCGGCACTCCAATCATATCTTGACCGAATGACAGAATTGTTACTTGAGAAGGATTTGGGAAACACTGAAAATGAAGAAGTACGTCTTGTCGCAAAAACAAGAACGCTGACCGTGTTGCGAGGGTTGGATGGTCAACGCAAAAGATATGTGCTGCAATTCCTTCGAGATGCAAGACTCCTTGGTGCTCTAGTACCGGTAAAGAGCCCAGTTTTCAACTTGGAAGGTGCTGATTTGCGATACGCTGATTTGCGCGATGCAGACCTAAGTAGTATAGACTTGCATGAAACCAACCTGCAATATGCCGACTTGCGTGGGGTTAGATTATTCGAAACTAATTTTAAAAAAGCTAACTTGCGTTATGCCAACCTACAGAATGCATCCCTAAGTAGGTCGTTCTTTATAGAAACTGACTTGAGTAATGCCAATATGCGTAATGTGTTTTTTAAAGATACAAATGTGACAGATGCCATATTACAATTTGCCGACCTAAAGGGCGCAACGGTTCTTCCCCCCCAAACTTTAGAATTTGTGAAGACCCTCAAAGGTGCAACAATGCCAGACGGGACAAAGCACAATTAGCCTTGCCCGCTATGATCGAAACCAATCCTGTTCCTCCCTTCAACCGCAAATCATTAACTGGATTTCTTGCTGCGATCCTGGCTTTGGTCGCGTTGTGTGCAGGCTTGTTGCCCTTGCCTTTCACGATCCTGTTTTGTTATCCGCCGGGGATAATTTTAGGAATCGCTTCACTTGTTTTAGGGATTCAAGCCCAACGTGAGATTCGTCAAAGCAATGAAAGCGGACAATTCCTAGCCGGGATCGCCATATGGGTTGGGGGTATCACCATCATCGCCGCGCTTTGTATGATCTCAACCGGTGTTTTGCTTTACCCGTATATTTCTAAATTCATCCAACAAACCTGGCAACGTATAAATCCCTGAGTCTGACGCATCACAATTTATAATTCTTAACTCTGGACTCGGACAGCAAGTTGATGGACTCCAGAATTAACATATTCTGATAATCTCACTTGCAATCCCTTCCTCATTCGATTATCCTTGCGCATGGGAGTGGTTAGGTCCCGGTGGGCTTCCTGGTCTTCAAAACCTGTGGTGGGTCGCGTTGCGAGCCGCGGTGGGTTCGACTCCCATCCACTCTCGCCTATTACTTGGCAAGCAGGTGACAGTCACTTCGAAAGTGACTGTCACCTCTGATAAAGGTACAGCATGTCCATTCCTGAAATTGAAATTCTTAATCATCAAGTATCAAAGATCTTTCGCATTGAAGATGTCACTGCCGGTGACCCGCGGGAATGGATCGTTCGGTACCGCGGCTATTTTCTGAGCGAAGATACAGTTGCCGCGTATGATCAACTGGCAGAGGCGGTGAAACCCTACAATCTCATTCCGCTATTTCGAAAGGGGGATGATGGGAAACCGGTTATCTTCCTCGCTTCACCCCCGGTGCTTCCCAAACTTTCCTCAAGGATAACCGTCAATATCGTACTGTTTATCCTCACGATCTTAAGCGTCATGTTGACCGGTGCTGATATCCCAGCTGATGCCCTGCCTGCCGATGGTTCGGGATCAATTCCCCTGTTGTTCCGTTATATCTTAACTGGCTGGCCCTTTGCATTGAGCATGTTGGGGATTTTATTTGCACACGAAATGGGACATTACATCGCCTGTCGTTATTACAAAGTGCCCGCGACCCTGCCATTCTTTATCCCAGCTCCATTTCTAAGTCCATTAGGAACATTGGGGGCGTTCATCATGATGCGCGGCATCCCCAAAAATAAACGCGTGTTGTTTGATGTTGGCATTGCCGGTCCACTGGCTGGCCTGGTGATCGCCATCCCGGTTTTGTTCTATGGGTTGTCCATTTCGCAACTGGGTCCCATTGACCATCCGCCTGCCGGTTTCTCAGGCTTACTCGAAGGCAATTCAATATTTTATTTGTTTTCAAAATATTTCATGTTTGGCGAGTTATTGCCAAAACCTGTGAGCATGGGCGGTCTTTCCATCGCGATGTATTGGTTGAAATATTTTTTCACAGCTGCCCCCATCCCTTATGGCGGGTTGGATGTGCAATTGCATTCCGTGGCGTTGGCTGGCTGGGCGGGCTTGCTGGTGACCGCGCTCAATCTCGTCCCGGTGGGCACATTGGATGGGGGACATGTAGCGTATGGTCTGTTCGGAGAAAAGGCGCGCAGGATATTTCCCGTCATGATCGGTCTATTGATTGCGTTAAGCTTTTTACCGGCTCTGCTAACATTCTCGTTCGCCTCCTTCAATTACAGTTGGTTGCTGTGGGTCATGATCCTGTTCTGGCTTGGCAACGTCCGTACCCAGCCGTTGGATGACATTACAACGCTCGACCCAAAACGCCGCGCACTGGGTATCTTTATTTTGATCGTCTTTATATTGCTGTTTACTCCAATCCCCATGGTGGCTTATTAATACTTATATGTCATTGCGAGGAGCGTTCGTTGCGACGAAGCAATCCCCGTCACGGTGAGGGAGATTGTTTCTCGAAGACTCTCAATGACATTACATAAGGTGACTTATTAATGTCTACATTGCAAAAACTGTTTATAACTTTTCTTTTACTCACCTTATCCATTTCCTCATGCGGTCCTGCAATATTGGTTACAGGTACCCCGCGCCCGAACGCGACGGAGGATCTGTCAGCGCAGAATACGCCCACTCTTGCAGTGAGCAAGTTGAATGTTGAGAAGGAAGCGCTGAGCGGAGTCCAGGTGCAGGTCTGGCATCCGTGGTTCGGCGCGCAGGCGAGTCTCTTCGAGTCGCAGGTCGCGCAATTCAACAAGGAGAATGAATGGGGCATCGTCGTCAGCGCTGAAGGCAAGGAGAATTACACCGAACTGTATTTGCAAACAACCAGTGCCCTAAAGGATTCGAGCAATCCACAAATTGTGATTGCGCTTCCCGAACATGCGTTGGGATGGGAAGATAATGTTGTTGACTTGAATCCGTATTTGCATGATCCTGAATATGGAATGAGCGCGGTTGAGATCTCGGATTTTGCGAATGCCATCTGGTTGCAGGATGAAGTGGATGGAAAGCGATTCGGCGTGCCCGCGCAACGGACAGCCCGCTTCATGCTCTACAACCAAAGCTGGGCGCGTGAACTTGGATTTTCTTCTCCGCCGAAAACTTCTGCTGAATTCGAGGGACAAGCCTGCGCGGCGCATACTGCGTTAGGCAAAGATGCCGATGAGAACAACAACGCGCTTGGCGGCTGGTTGATCGATGCAAACGCGCTGACCGCGCTGACATGGATGCGCGCATTCGATGGTGGCGTGCAGGAGGAAGCTGGTTATCGTTTTCTCACGCCGGGTAATATCGCCGCGTTCAAATATTTGAAGGTCTTGCAACAAAAGGGCTGCGCCTGGGTGGCTTCGCCAGACCTGCCCGTGTATGATCGTTTCGTTGCGCGGCAGGCATTATTTTCAACAGGGAGTCTGGAAGACTTGATCGAGCAGTCGCGCGCATTCTTAACCTCAGGCAGTAAAGATGAATGGACCGTACTTACCTTTCCCGGCGCTGAACAGGAAGCGCTCATCGTATATGGTTCATCCTTCGTGATGTTTGGATCGAATGATGTGACGCAACTTGCTTCGTGGCTTTTCATGCGCTGGATGCTCTCCGCAGAAAATCAAGCGCGCTGGGTGCAAAGTACCGGACTGTTCCCGCTTCGTACTTCGACGAGGGACCGGCTTGCTGGCTATGGGACCGATCATCCTCAATGGGCGGATGCGGTTGAGCTGCTTTCGCTTGGCGAGATCACTCCACAACTGGCTTCATGGCGTTTGGTGCGGGTGATGCTGGGCGATGGCTTTGCCGATATGTTCGATGTGATCCGTCACCCTGATATCACGGATGGACAGGTGCCCTTGATCTTGAGACAGATGGAGGAGATCGCGGGTGAGTTGAATAAATAAAGACGCTGTTCTTTCAAGGTTGCATATCATCCCCGAATGGGGAAAACCTAAATAGAGCAGAAAGCTGAACTGGTGAAATGTCTGAGACGTATGTGTGGCGATTGCGTATATAACATGAGGGTGCGTCGCACAAAAAAGAAACGTTTTCCTGTTGAAGCAGGATGTGTCTATCAAGAGATAACATCCATTAAGTAAGGTGCGACGCACTTGTAGAAAGGAAGATACCATGCCTCAATCTCAATATCGCGCCCGGCAGGTTGCCGCAAAGACACATGAAGTTGTTGAATACGACCACGATGATTCCCTGCCCGGCAAGCCATTGCATATTTTGATCCCCGGCGGGTTGATCGCACTGGCCGCGCTGGGGACGATCATTCTGGTCGCCTATCTGACGTGGTTTGATGGGAGGCTGAATGAGGGCACAGGCGTGGGGTTGATCCTGTTATTGGCTCCGTTCTATATTGGCGGTGTTTTCCTGTTCAGTTATGGCTATGAGTTGTATAACATTCCGCGCGCGCTTCGCCTGACTGCGATCATCGTCTTTTTGACGGTGGCGGCGGTTGTGATCGTGGCGGTTTTGTTCCTTGTGTTGGGCGCGGGCGGGAAAGATCTCGGTAGCGGTGGTTCATCGAAGAAGAAATCATCAGGCGGAGGTTCGAAGGTGCAGGCGAAGAATGTTTCATCTTCTTCATCTGGTGGTTCGGGCTTTCCCAATCTTGGCAATGTCGTTGTGCTTGGGGGCGGACGGACTCATACCCGCGAAGTGACGCGTGAAGTGGTGAAGGAAGTGGAAGTGCCAGTCGCGCCGCGTTCAATTGATTGTCCTTACTGTCGCAGATCGTATGTCCCTGCGGAACAGAATTATGCCTGTCCTGCCTGTGGCGCGGCGACACCGAAAGAGTTGATCGAAGAATCAGAGGCGCCGAAGGCGCGCGGGGAATGAGGGGATTAGTAATTGGTAATTGGGGATCTGAGCTTAAGAGAATTAGAGATTAGTTGAGCGAGGTGATTTATGAAGCTAATGTATATCAACGGTGAATTTACCAAAGGCAACTCGCAAGGGGAGATCGAAGTCACGAATCCGGCGACGGAGGAAGTGATCGATTCTGTCCCGAGGGGAAATGCCGAAGATGTTGAATCAGCTGTAAGGTCGAGCAATGAGGCGTATAAGTTCTGGAGGAAGACGGGGGCGAACGAGAGGACAAGTCTGCTTCATGAGATCGCGTTCAAGATAAAGAGTCACAAAGCACAGGTCGTGCATTTGTTGACGTTGGAAGAGGGCAAGCCGATTTCGGAGAATGAAGAAGAGTTGGAGTGGGTGGCGAATACGTTTGATTATTATGCCGAGTTGGGGCGGCATGATCGCGGACGCGTTTTGCCGCCAGGGGAACATTCGCAATTTAATTTTGTGTTGAAGGAACCATATGGTGTGGTGGGATGTATCGTACCGTGGAATTATCCGCTGTTGTTAATGGCGTGGAAGGTTGCGCCTGCGCTCGCGGCGGGGAACACGGTGGTGATCAAGCCAAGTGAGATGACGCCATTGACTGCGTTGTATCTGACGGAACATTGTTTTGATGGATTGCCCGCAGGCGTGGTGAATGTGATCACGGGCTTTGGTGCGGAGACTGGCGAGCCGTTGGTGAAACATCCGGATGTGCCGGTGATCGCGTTCACGGGAAGTCTGGCAACGGGACAACGCATCGCATCACACGCCGCGCCGATGATGAAGAAGTTGCATCTTGAGTTGGGCGGCAAGGACGCGACGGTGATCGCCGAAGATGCCGACCCTGAAATTGCCGCGAAGGCGGTGGCGTATGCGGCGTTGATCAATGCAGGTCAGGTTTGTACAAGTACGGAGCGGGTGTATATCCCGAAGATGAAAGCGAAACAATTTACTGAGGCGATTGTGGAGCATGTTCGTTCGTTGAGATTAGGTTCTGGTTTGGATGCAACTACAGATGTTGGTCCGATGATCGGGGATTCGTATCGGGCGAAGATCGAGTCGCATGTGGAGGATGCGCGGGCGCGCGGGGCACAAGTGTTGACGGGTGGTCAGCGACCTCAGCATATATCAAAAGGCTGGTTCTATGAGCCGACTGTCGTTTCAGGTGTTGACCATACGATGCTCATCATGCGCGAAGAGACATTTGGTCCGGCTGTGCCGTTGATGGAATATACGTCATTTGAGCAGGCAATTGACCTGGTGAACGATTGTCAGTATGGTTTGGGCGCGGTTCTGCTTTCACAGGACCCGAAGAAGATCAAGACTTTCTTTGAAGACGTGAAAGCCGGGACGATCTGGATCAACGATCCATTGACGGATAATTACGCCGGTCCGTTTGGTGGGATGAAATATTCAGGCGGCGCGCGTGAACTTGGCATCGAAGGTCTCGATGAATTCCGCGAGACGAAACACGTCCATTGGGATTTCAATATGGAGGATAAGTCGTATTGGTATCCATATGGGAGGTAGTTTTGACATAGATTGCCCGGATTTTTCTCAAGCCTTTTGTTTGAAGCGGTTTTTTTACGAGACTCGCCATTGCTATCAGAATATGGTGACTGTATAATCCATCATAGAGCAAAGATATATTCCTTTGGCTTAGAGAGGCTACATGAACTAACCAGTTTATATATTTGGAGGTGTACCATGCTTGCTTTTGTCCCCTGGTTGATATTTCTGCATACCTTATCGGCATTCACCTTTTTTCTTGGGCATGGAACGTCGGTTGCCATGGCGTTCCGCATCCGTAAAGAGACTGATCTTATCCGCATCCGCGCCATGCTGGATCTTTCGGAATCGACCATGATCGTGACGTTTGCGGCATTTTTTATCATGGGACTTTCAGGTTTGGTCATGCCTTTCATACTCAAATTATGGGGTAAAGGCTGGATCTGGGCATCCATCGTGTTGATGGTGATCGTTGCTGTTCAGATGGGTGTCATGAATGACAAACGCTACAAGCATTTGCGGAGAATGGTTGGTCTGCCTTATATGATCGGTGGGAGGAAATTCCCTGCTGAAGAACCTGCCAGCCAGGCGGAAGTTGAAGCGCAGATCAAGAAAATGAAAATCACTGATCTCGTGATTGTTGGATATGTAATTCCTATGATTGTGCTGTGGCTGATGGTATTCAAGCCTTTCTAAACGCAAAACGTCCCGCAGGCTCTCTGAATTCAAAATCGTTTATAGAATCAATCTGTGGGACGGTGTCCAACGTTCATAAAAATATAAGGATGTTTCCATGGCAGACGAAAAGAAGCTCGACGAGAGGAAGGAAGACAAGAAAGAAGAAAAAACCAAAGCGGAAGATAAATTGGTGGTGTCCAAACACTCCATCAAGATCAAGGACAAGGAGATCAAGTACACGGTCACAGCGGGGACGATGGTCCTGAAAGAGGAAACAGCCGATCGTGAGAAGGAAGCGGAAGGGGAGAAGCCGCGCGCCCAGATCTTCTTCGTCGCGTACACCAAGGATGGCGTCAGAGATTCGTCCAAACGCCCTCTGACGTTTTCATTCAATGGCGGACCCGGTTCCGCATCTGTATGGCTGCAT
>Ga0137333_1000048_pt1 | contig 26996 bp, 29 predicted proteins | sample EasRivERMLT231_2_FD_102286 | JGI IMG/M metagenome (GOLD analysis project Ga0137333, IMG submission 102286) | Soil microbial communities from meander-bound floodplain in the East River, Colorado, USA - East River MetaG ERMLT231_2 | ecosystem: Environmental > Terrestrial > Soil > Floodplain ... | reverse complement strand
GTCGCCCCTACGTTGTAATCATAGAACGCATGGAGGAAGGTACTTCTTACTGGGTGAGTAACGTCCTCCATGTTAGTTTGGGCGATGGAATATAATGCAGAAACTTGAATACTCTGGTGGTCGAGCACAAGCAGTCGAGATCACCAAATAATAAGAATTGCTTTGCTTAGAGGTGGTCTTGATACGACAGCGTACGCTTCGACTTCGCTATCGCTCCGCTCAGCGCGACGCTGTCTACTCGACCACCGAGTATGGATAAAACAGGAGATAAATATAAATGTGCGGAATTTTTGGGTATGTTACAAATAAAGAAGAATCACTCGGACCGATCTTGATTTCAGCCGCAGAACGACTCACCTATCGCGGCTATGACTCGGTTGGGGCGGCGACGTTGAACAATGGCAGGATCGACCTGCGGAAAGATGTCGGCAAAGTGGATTCAGTGGCGGCAAAATACAACATCGCCGAGATGCGCGGACAGCGCGGGATAACACAATTGCGCTGGGCGACGTTCGGTGAGCCGTCACAGGTCAATAGCCAGCCACACATTGACTCTGATGGCGACATGGTCGGCGCGCACAATGGCAACGTGGTGAACAACGTCGAGTTACGCGAGCAGTTCATCGCTGAGGGCATGACCGTCCGTTCGCAGAATGATGGCGAGACGTGTGTCCATGCGGTGGAACGATATATCAATCGCGGGTATGAATTCATTGACGCGATCCGTTTGGCATACGGTGATCTCGAAGGCGATTATGCCTTTGTCATCGGGCACGCGAATGATGACAAACTGTATGCCTTCAAAAAGGGCTCGGGCATGGTTGTGGGACTCGGCGAAGGCTTCACCTGTGTTTCGTCTGACCTGCCTTCGATCCTGCCGCTGACACGCGAAGTCGTCCGCCCGCAGGATGGGGAGATCGTCACGTTGTGGGCGGATAAGGTCGAGGTGCGGTCTGTCAAAGACGGCAAGCAGATTCAACGAATGCCAGAAACAGTTACAGAGTCGATGGATGCGGTGCAGAAGGGCGGGTATCCGCATTTTATGTTGAAGGAGATCCACGAGCAGGCGCAGGTCGCCCGTGAGTTATCCCATGTGCTCAACGGGAACCGCGAGGTCGAAACGCTGGTCGGGAAGATGAAGAACGCGCGTCATCTGTATTTCATCGGCTGCGGCACGAGTTATCACGCCGCTTCGGTGGGCGCGGTCTATTTTGCGCAACTGGCGGGGCGCGCCGTGATCCCCGTACTGGCGCCGCAGTTCATCCCGCAATATGCGCCGACGGTCAATCACGAGGATGTGGGAATTTTCGTCAGTCAATCGGGCGAGACCAAGGATGTGCTCAACGCGTTGACGGCGGCCGAAGGGCGCGGCATGTCTTGTTTTGGATTGGCGAACGTGGTCGGCTCGACGCTGACGAAGACCGCCTCGCTCTGCCTACCCTTATGCTGTGGCTACGAGATTAGCGTCCCCGCCACGAAGACATTCACCAACCAAGTCGTGACGTTTCTGTATCTGGCGTATAAGATGGCAGGGAAAGATGTGCGTGAATTGGACCGCATCCCCGAGTTAATGGACATGACTCTCGAGATGGTCGCGCCGCAGATCGAAGCCATCGCCAAGGATATCAACGAATGGAACGACATGTACTGTCTCGGTTACGGCGCGACGTACGCCATCGCCCTCGAAGGCGCATTGAAGTTGAAAGAGATCACCTACGCCCACTGCGAAGGAATGCTCTCGACCGAATTCAAACATGGACCGCTCTCTGCAGTGAGCAAGGGATTCCCGATCATCTTCGTCGCGGGACCGAACGATGTGCCGCTCATCATCAGCGGCATCAATGAAGTGAAAGTGCGCGGCGCACGGACGATCGTCATCGCCGAAGAGGATGCCCACCTGCGCGCCAACGGCGATGACCTGATCGTGCTTCCGAAGTCTGACCCGCAGATTTCAGCGTTGTTGGGAGTGTTGCCGTTGCAGTTGCTCTCGTATCATATGAGCGTGATGCGCGGGTACGACCCCGATTTCCCGAGGAATTTGAGTAAAACTTTGACTGTTGATTAATCGTGGTCGGTGCGGGATACCCTAACGGGCACACGTAAATCCCTGCCTCAGTTCGTGGAAGTGGCGCCAAGGCGCCACTCGCGCATCAGCCCGAAGGGCTTCCATGTGCTGAGGGAGGATTTCCCTGGCACCGCCCGCCAGGGCAGGTGCAACCCGAGCGGATTCGACCCCGCTTTCCCGAGGAATTTGTCCAAGACGCTGACGGTGGATTAGGACAGCAGGAGATTTTCATTTATGAGCACAGTTGGCCCAGAAGGCAGAGCTTTTCAAAAGATATTACAAAAAGATCTCGTGAGATTGGTACAAATAGCCCACAAAGATCAAGAAGACTTTTTCAAACAACACCCCAAGTGGAGTAAGCTATTTGCAAACCGAAGGCTTTGTATTGCACTATGCCAAGGGGCAGCAAAACACTTTCTCGACTCTATAACTGGCATCAACGATTTTGATGTTTATACTTTTTACAAAAAGCATCCTCACGTACGCTGGTATGCAAAACGAATTAAGTCTTATGACTTTGGTGATACAAAGTTTGGTCAATCGCTAGACAAACCAAATTTTATTGGTCGCCGTGTAGATTGCCTTGGACGTGAAATTGATTTCAATGATGGCGAGACTGCATTAACAGCCTTACAAAGATATTTACAGGAGGGAAAAACTAAAACTGCCAGGTTGTTGGCGCAAAAAGCAGTGATTTTGCTGGAACCTGATTGTGGTAAAGTTGTTTGGCTAGGCAATGTAGAGCAACTAGAAGAGTAACAAACAAATGAAACTGCACAGTCAGCTCGAAGGGCTTCCATGTTCTGAGAGAGAATTTCAATCTGAACGGTTCCCTGATTTCCCGAGGAACTTGTCGAAGACGCTGACGGTCGATTAGGAATCGGTCTTATAATCTGAGCAATTATCAAATCAGATTTTGTGGGAACAGGTAAATGATAGAAGTTGTTCTTGACACAAACATATATTCAAGTGATGCATTACGGCGTACAGCCAGATTTAATGCGCTTGTTCGACTTGCCAAGTCAGGAAAACTAAGATTACATATCCCCTATATTGTTCAAAAAGAATTTCTGTCACAGCAAACAGAGCAGTTTGAGCAACTGTTAAATTCAATAAACAATGGAATTATTGACCTACAGCGAAGAACATCGCCTGCCTTGATTAAGAAACTAGATGCAGTAAAAGAGAGTTTTTCAAAAATTCAAGATGATCTAGTGTCTTATCCAACTATTGATTTTGCCAAATGGGTAAACGAAGTTAATGGAGTGATTCATTTGATTTCAGAATCGCATGGAGCAAAAGTAATCGAGGATTATTTTGAGGGTGCGCCACCCTTTAAGAACAAGAAAAATCGACAAGATATACCAGATTCTTTTATCTGGCAAGTCATATTGGATTTGGCAAATCAGTATGATGCATTGTATGTCGTTGCAAACGACAAAAAAGTGCGAGAAGCTTGCGATAACGTACAAAACATTAAAACATTTGAGTCACTTGATGATTTCATTCAATCTGACACCTGTCGTTTACTTCTTGAAGAAGAGAGCGTCAATCAAAATATTGAAAGACTATTTAAATATATTCCTATCGTCTTATCAATCAGACAAGATGAAATCAAGGAACAACTTACTGAAATTCTAGAAGACACCAAGATTCAGTCAGAAAGATTGATTGCAAACGGTTCAGGCTCTGCCAAAATCAAGACTATCGAAGATTTTGCAAACGATATAACTGTCAAGGACTTAACATCAGTGCAATATTACGGGGATGGAGTGCTTGTTTTGCCCTTTGATGCTCAAGTTAGAATTACCGCAGAATATGATTTAACTTCAACAGAATATCATCACCTTAGCATTAAGAGGGCTGAGCAGATTTTATATTCAGACTCAGATGAAACGGCAATTGAGTCATTCACCCTAAGTGTGGCAGGAAAAATTTCAATCAAAGTCGACTCGCTGAGAATTCTTGAAGCTAATCTTTCAGAAGAAAATATAAAGTCGCTAGCAGATGGATCAAAATTTGACATCGATTCAATAGAACAAAAGGAGTTGATAGATTCCGATCCAATTCAAAACCGATGGGAATATCAATTCCTTGAGCTCGTCAGATTCAAAGAAGAAAATGGACACTGCGAAGTTCCACGTAAACACCCTTTAGGTCCTTGGGTGTCAAATCAAAGACAAAGAAGAAGAATTGGAGCTTTTGCAAAAGAGCGTATTGATAGATTAAACAAAATTGGTTTTGTTTGGTTGATGCGTCCCCGTGGTGCTTTGGATGAATATATTGATCAGCTTCTTAATTACAGGAAAATCTATGGACATATTGATGTTCCTCAACAAGATAAAAAATACAGACAACTTGGAAGGTGGGTGAATGATCAAAGAACAAAGAAGAAGAATGGGGCTCTTTCCGAAGAATACGAGGACAGGTTAAATGAAATTGGTTTTGTTTGGGATGCTCTTGAGGAAAGATGGAATCAAAGATTGAGTGAATTAAGAGAATTCCGTAAAAAATTTGGGCATTTCAATGTTCCGCCCCAAATCAGCGAATATCCCAAGCTATATTCGTGGTCCAAAAAATTACGAAGAATACGACCAACGCCAGACCGCCTTGCCAAACTTATTTCAATTGGCTACGACTGGGATATAGAAACTCGGAAAGCAAAAATAGAAGATGCAGTAGGGTGGGATGAGAAGCTACTTGCTCTTAAGGAATACTACGATGCAAATGGTCACTTTAATGTGAACTACAAAGAGAACAAAAGCCTATATAATTGGCTTCATAAACTAAAAAGTAGAAAGCCATCTGAAGAGCGTCTTACAAAACTTAGAAGCATTGGATTTCATTGGGAACCAAAAACCACTAAACGAAAGCCACCAGCTAGCTGGAACGATAATTTTAATTTACTAAAGCTACATTTTGAGAAAAATGGAAACTTTGATATTTCTTCCACAAAACAAAAAAACTTGTACAATTGGCTTTTCAAGCTCAAAAGAAAAAAGCCAACAGACGAGCAGATTGAAAGACTTAAATTAATAGGTTTTGATTGGGAAAAAGAAAAAGTGGAATCATAGGGTATGCACTTATCTGTAAGGCAGGGAAGGAAAAGAGCACATGTACCTCACCCTGATTGCGACGAATGATCGGCGGGAGGGTTGGGACCTATCCCCCCGCCCTTCCCAAGTGGGAAGGGGGCTTGTCTATCAGCAGGAAGGACGAGTACTCTTGCAGAGATACGCAATAACTATGTGGGAATAAGGCGTATAATCTCGAAAGCATAAGGAGTGAAAAATGAATATTCCTACCATTGGCGGAACAAAAGGAATTTTTGAAATCTTCGTCCCAGGAGTCTTTTTGCTGCTAAACATAATAGGCATATTTTTTGTATCTCCACTTGCTGACCAAAACACAAAAGATTCGATGATGGCATTAATCTCCAATTCGGCATTGGGTGTGATCATCGCTATTTGTTTTGGTTACCTTATAGGCATTCTGCTCAGGTTACTAAAAGTGGACACCCCTGACAATCTATCTGGTTTATGGCTGAGGTTGTTTTCGGGAGGAGCACGAAAGCGAAAAGGGCAGTCTACGCTATTTGCGACAGAGGCTTTCCCGTATATTGGTTGGGTAGAGGAAGCGTGTCAGCAATACCTCCCGCCCGAAGCACTCCAATTTTATAAAAAGATCTGGGCAAAAAGAAAGCAAGCGGGCGAAAACAAGCAATTTATCAATTTCTGTAAAACGATAATTTCAGCGAACGATGAACGCGCAGCAAATGAAATCTATGCCGCGGAGGCACTATCACGGTATATTGCTGGGATGTTTTACGCTTTGTTTTTCGCATCCATCCTTCTTCTTGCTGTTATCATTTTTAGCACAAACTCTACGGGGCAGCTACTAATGGTCGCCATTTTATTGGCATATGTACTGGCGATCATTGTGATCATTCAAAATTTTAGGCGAATTAGAATCAAAGAAGTAGAAGCAATCTTTGCCGCCAGTTACAAGAATAGATCCTTGTTTGAAAACAAACAAAATATAAAAAAATGAAAATCCAGTTTAGTTGGGAAAGCGAAATAGACCTCACCCTGATTGAGACGAATCATCGGCGGGAGGGTTGGGACCTATCCCCCCGCCCGCTTCGACACGCCCTAGCGGGCAATCAGCGCGGCGCCTCCCAAATGGGAAGTGATCTGGTCGGTTATCCGATTGCATGTCCAAAGTTCAGTTTAAATTTCTTGACACGAATTATCCCTGCATATAAAATAAGAGCACTGTTCCAAAATTAAGAAAAGGAGGCACGAAATGAAAATGACAACCATCATCTCATCCCAAAATGTCCTTTTGAGCGCGCCTCCCGCAGGTGGATTTTAGCAACGATCTGATTCGTTTCCTTTGACTCATCCAACCGCAGGCGTGCCCGCTTCGCAGCCTGCGGTTTTTGATTCTGTAATCATCGCAGGGCGCGCAACCCTGCGAGTTTTTTCCGCAGGATGATCTATTCAGGAAACAACAAATGAAAATTGCTTTAAACAAGTTGGATGTAGAAAATTTAGAAGCACAAAATTTCGTAAAGTTCAAAAGCAAAAGGCGCAAGCTGACAGGCAAACAGTCGGTTACGCAGCTCGTTTCCCGCGCTGAAAACTCAGACCCCAATTTAAAATTTGCGAACGCCGATCTGAACGCGCTTTCCAAGATGGGCTTCCTGGACGAGTTGATCGCCGGTATCAAGACGGGAAAAGAGGCTTCGGTTTTTCTTGGCAAAAACTCAGAGGGCTTGGTAGCAGTAAAAATGTATACCGATCTGCGGGTGCGGTCGTTCAAGCGGGATGCATCGTACAGGGAAGGCAGGTTTATCGGTGATTCAAGGATCGAGAAGGCGATCGAACAGGGGAGTCAGACAGGTCTCGACGCCCATCAGATCCTCTGGGTGCAGGAGGAGTTCAGGCAGATGAAACATCTTTATGGGCATGGCGTCAAAGTGCCGAAGGCAATCGCCGTCAATGGGATTTCGATCATCATGGAATTTATCGGGGATGAAAACGGAAATCCCGCTCCGCGCATCTCCGATCTGAAAATGGAGAAGGACGAGGCGGAGGAAGCCTTCAGGCAATCGGTCCAGAACCTGAAGCGGATCGTAGACTCAGGCAGAGTCCACGGCGATTATTCCACTTTCAATGTTCTTTGGCACAATGAGAAGGCGGTTGTCATTGATTTCCCGCAAGTGATCGAATTTAAGCATAACCGAAATGCGAATGCTTTCCTTGAAAGGGACGTCCACTCTTTGTGGAAATCCTTCAGGAAGCAGGGTGTTAATGCTGACGAAGTAAACGTATTACGAGAAGTCCGGGCAGGCTAAAAGGAGAAAACATGAATATATCGAATTCCAAAAGCGGCTTTGTCGATGTAAACGGAATCCGCCTCCACTATCTGGATTGGGGCGGATCCGGTCCGACGTTGCTTTTTCTCACCGGTATGGGATCCTCCGCTTACATCTTCAACAAATTTGCTCCCCATTTTACCGACAAGTTCCGCGTCCTTGCCCTCACCCGCCGTGGACACGGCGATTCCGACTATCCTGAAACCGGCTATGACGCCAATACGCTCATAGAAGACATTCGTCAGTTCATGGATCGTTTGAATGTTGAAAAAGCCATCCTTGCCGGTCACTCACTTGCCGGAGTCGAACTTACCCATTTTGCCGCGACCTATCCAACCAGGGTCGAAAAATTGATCTATCTCGACGCGCTGGATGATCGAAGGAGGGAGTCAGCTATTATGGAACAAAATCCGCTCAGGAATGTAGAAATAAAAAGAGAGGAAAGCTCCCCGCATACTATAGAAGAATACATCGCCGATATGAAAAGGGATTCCCCCAGACTCGCGGAAATATGGAGCGAATTATGGGATGAGGAGATTGCCCATGGCGTAAAGGTCAACGAGGCCGGTGTGGTCGTCGACAGAATGCCCGAATCCATTGAAAAAATGATGGTTGAAAATCTGATCAAAGGGTATGCTCCCAAACAAGTGGAAGCGAAAATACCGATCCTCAGTTTTTATGCGTGGAAAAAACCCAAACTATCCAATGTCTACACCGAGGAACAAAATGCCGCATTTGATCAATTCGAGCGAGATGTGGCAAAACCTTTCTTCAGATCTTTAATTTCCGAATTTCAGAACAGATTTCCTCATGCAAGAATTGTAGTCATCCCCGATGGACATCACTACTGTTTCATAGCCCAGGAGGAACTGGTCTATGGTGAAATGCGAAAATTCCTGCTTGAATAATTCATGCCGAACAGCACCAGTCTGGCACGGATAAAGTTAGCTGCGAGTCACGCAATCGGCCCGTGAACGGTCCATGTGGGGCGGGAGGAGTTTAGTCCGCCCAATTGACTCGCTACTTCAATCCTGCCTCACGGGCGCGGATGATGGCTTGTGCGCGATCCGCAACCTGGAGTTTACTGAGAATATTTGAAACATAGTTGTAAATTGTCTTGGGACTGAGCGAGAGTTCGCGAGCAATATCCGCGTTCGACTGCCCACGCGCGATGAGTTGCAGGATCTCACGCTCGCGCTCCGTGAGGGATGGGAAGACTTCTTTAGGCAACGTGGATGCTTGTGTCGCGAAGAAATCAATCAAGCGCGTGGCAATTGTTGGACTGAAAATCGCCTCGCCATTCCCGACCGCCTGGATTGCCCGCAGAATATTTTCCTTTTCCGCGTCTTTGAGAATGTATCCGCGCGCACCCGCACGCATTGCAGCAAAGACCGTGCCGTCATCCTCAAACATCGTAACCACAAGGATGCGAATGTGAGGCGAGTCATGCAGAACTCGGCGCGTTGCCTCGATACCGTTGACACCCGGCATATTGACATCCATCAGGATCACATCGGGATGAAGTGCTTCAGCTTGCCTGATGGCTTCTTCCCCACTCGTCGCCTCCCCGATCACCTGAATGTCGGGAGCGAGATTCAAAAACTCGCGGATGCCATGACGAAAAAGCGGATGGTCATCCGCGATCAGGATGCGCAACGCTTCCATCGAATCCTCCAATTGGCAAACGCGCTACGATGCGCGTCCCGCCGTTTGCACCGCGCTCGATCACACAACTGCCGCCCAACTCCTCCGAACGTTCACGCATCGAACGCAAACCGACGCCGGGGGTGATGTTCGGCGGCAGTCCAATCCCATCATCTGTGACTTCAATTTCAAGCCCATCGTGATTCGCAAATCGAATCGCGCACTGCCGCGCCTGTGAATGTTTCGAGACGTTTTCCAACGCTTCTTGCACGATCCGATATGCCGCGACTTCGACAGCCGCAGGCAACACAGGCAATTCGGCGGGCGCATCCACAGTCATGTGAACACCACCGGATGCATTCGAATACTGAGCCGCGCGTTCGCGCACCGCCGCGAGCAGCCCCAACTCATCGAGGGTCGGTGGGCGCAAATCGTACACCAAACGCCGAATGTTCCCCACCGTCGCGCGAATCTCGGTCTGCAATTCTTTGACCAGCGCAGTCGCCGTTGTTGGGTTGGTCCGGATTAGATCTGCCGCTGTGCTTGCCGTCAGCCCGAGTGAAGCGAGCGTCGGTGCGAGGTCATCGTGCAGATTGCGGCGCAAACGGCGGCGTTCTTCTTCGCGCGCCAGGACCAATTGTTCGCGCGAGCGTTGCAGGTCCGCAGTGAGACGCACCGCATGAACCGCAACTCCCACTTGCGGAGCGAGGTCATCGAGCAAGCGAAGATCAGTAGAGCCAAATGCCTCGTTGGGCGCGCGCGGACCGAGGACAATGTAGCCGAGGGTTTCCCCTTGATGAATCAGTGGGACACACAAGCCAACACGATTCATACCCGGCACAATGATCCTTCCGTTTTCTAATCGCAATGACGGCGAGGCAGATTCGGCGACGATCTTGTATCCATGCGAATCTTGTTGCAGGTATATTGCCACATAAGGCAGCTTGAGCACATCTCGTACTGTGGTCACGACCGTGGGAAGCACTGCCTCAGGAGCGAGACTCGCTTCCAATCTTCGTCCCAGGCGCGAGAGTGCGGTGTATGGCTCATCGCGATCTCCATACAGTAGATGATTGACGCTGCGTTGCAGCCGTTCGCGCAACGGCTGAAAGAGAAATGCGATCAAACCGGTAGCGAGTAGCGAGACCACCAAATTACCAGTCGTCTGCGAAAGTAGGCTCAACGCGCCGACCATGAGGACATATAGTGCGACGATGCCCGCGGTGAGCGCACCGTATACCAGCGTCCGGCTGATGATGATGTCAATATCCCACAACCGGTAGCGCAGGACGGAGATGGTGATGGAGAGCGGGATGAACAGGCTGATTGCCCGGAACAGAGTATCTGGAATAGCCGAGAGGAGGAGCGCCCGCGCCGGATCCATACTCGCCGCCCGGGAAACTAGTAGGGCGTCCAGCGGGAGCAACACCACGCCCGCGATACTGATGAATCCCGCCAGCCCCACAACGACCCACTTGAGCTGTTGGCGCTCGACAGGGCTTGCCACCCGGAAGTAGCGGTAGAGCTGGGCATACGCACCTGTGCAAAGTGAGATAAGCAGGTAGACTACAATTATGTTCTTTGCGGCGGGACTTTCCGAAATAGAATTCCGAAACAACGCGTTGCAGACCCCGAAAGCAATATCAAACACTACCTTCCAGCGCGTCCAGTGCGGCACGAATCGTCCAGTTGGGAAGATCAGAGGAAAGATCAGGAAGCAACTTAACGCAACTATTTCAGCCGGAGCAAAAACCCATTCCCATGCAGGCTTATGCACTACCAAGGTAAAGGGCAGCGGCATATCGTGAAGCGGGAACGTCGCTACCATCATGGATGCGAACAGCACCATCCAGTCATTAGACTTCCACCAGAACAACCCGGCAGCGATCAGCAAATAAATCACCGCAGGAATGCCCATTTGCAACGCACCCAGCCAGCCGTACTGATTGAGCGTCAGCCCAAGCGTCTTCAGTGCTTCGACCTGGTCCGGGCGTAGACGGTCTGCAGAGCCTATAGGCGGCCCTGGCCAGCCCACGATCTTGTCTCCCGCGTCGGTGTAGCGAATCTGGTGCCTCAGCGTGCATAGATCTCCTTCGCAAACTGTGGATAGCTCCTCGCGCACAGCCAGAAAGCCAAACGCATACATGGCAGTCAGCGCAGTAAACCCGATCGCCCATGCCAGGCGTGCGATTAGAAGCCCGCCACCGCGCAGTGTGGTGTCCGCAGCGCCCTCTCCCTTCGGGATTATGATCTCGCGTTCGGATTGTTCTGCATGCGACATAGACCTCGGCAAGGGCACGAAGCGGTCCGCAATTCCCTGCAGGCGCTGACGCAGAGGCTGAAATAGAATAGCGATCACCAGGATGGCGATGATGATGCCCGGCAGATTGTTTTGTGTTTGCAGACCTATGCTCAACCCGCCTACGATCAATACATACAGACTGACCACGCTCGCGGTCAGCGCGCCGTAGACCAGCGTCCGGCTGATGATGATATCCACATCCCATAACCGGTAGCGCAGGAGCGAAAATGCCAGCGTCACAGGTAGGAAGCAGAGCGGAACAACGACACAAAATGTCAACATCATGGTGAAGATAACCGCACCTTGCGACAAGATCGGTTCATTACTTTGTAGTGGGTTCAATGATGGATTAAGAAAGGCAAAAAGGAAGAAAACAAACATCGGTACAACCATACCTACGATGCCAAGTACAACCCACTTGGTCTGCTGGCGTTGAAGCGTGTCGGATACCCGCCGATAACGGTAGATCTGGATGCCCGCGCCAGTGGCGAGAGCCACGACAAAGATGGGGAAACCGCTCTGGAATGGGGCACCTGCCGCGGCCAGGGCGGAAATGATTACTAGTAAAGCAATTGCCAACCTGCGTGTCCAGCGCGGCACGAAGCGCCCATCAGGGAACAGGTAGAACAAGCCCACGGTCGATACCAACCCGATTGCCCAGACCAATGAGCGGGGCCAATGCCACAACGGTTGGGCATTTTCCAGCATCATCGGCGAAGGGGAGAAGACAGCGGAAACTGTCACCAACATGATCGAAGCCAAGTGTGCCATCCAATCGTCCGACCGACGCCAAAAGAGAAACAGGGCAACCCCCAGGCTCAAGAGACGGATCACGGCTTCCAAAATCGTGTGAAACCATGCGCCAAATAGCGATCTCGCATCAAAAGTGTTTTGGAACGGCGCCTCACAAGGATTCAGTCCGCAACCAGATCCCACTTGATTGAACGCAACAGGCGCGGCAACCGTGTACATGATCGTCGCCAGGGTCACAATGGCGATCCATGCCAGCCGCGCGGTGAGGAGCCATCTACCATGAAGGCGAGTATGGGATGATGCATCCGGTTCAAGTATTGCGTGAATCTGGATTTTTTCTTCACCGGCTACCTCTGATTGCTCCGCAGATTTCGGCAATACATCCTGGGATTCTTCACGCTTGCCTGGATCGAAGCGCATGAGTCGGTTCACATTGTTCTGCAGAGCGCGGCGCAAAGGTTTTACGAGAGCTGCGGCGATGAGCAGCGCGATGGCCGGAGCTGCAAGATCATTCTGATTTTGCAGCAGGCCGCTCAATGATCCGACGACAAGCATGTAGAATCCCGCGATGATGGTAGTCAGTGCGGAATAGACCAGCGCGCGGTTGATAATGATATCCACATCCCACAACCGATAGCGCAGAACAGAGATGACGATGCAGACCGCGATGAAGAGGTTGTTTACCTGCCAAAGGGTATCTGGAATGGCAGATAGAACGAGAGCCCGCGCCGGATCCGCACTCACCGCCGGAGAGGTCAGTAGCGCGTTCAACGGGATCAACACAGCCAACTGGGTAACGAAGAATCCCACCAGCCCGACAACAACCCACTTGAACTGCTGGCGCTCGGCAGGGCGCGCCACTCGGAAGTATCGGTAGAGCTGGGCAAATACCGCTATTCCAAACGAGGGAAGCAAAAAAACGACCCCAACGAAAGTGGTAACAGCTGAAACTTCCCGAATAGTATTCCCAAAAAGCGTTACTACGACCGCACCTACGACTTCATATAACGCCATCCAGCGCGTCCAGCGCGGCACAAACTGCCCGTTCGGAAAGACCAGAGGAAATATCAGCAAGCAACTTAACGCCACGATACTAATTGAGTGATCGACCCATTCCCAGGCAGGCTGGTGTACCATCAGGGTGAAGGGCAAAGGCGTATTGTGCAGGGGGAAGGTCGCTACCATGACGGATGCAAAGAGCACCATCCAATCGTCAGATTTCCGCCAGAAGAGTCCAGCAGCGATCAGCAATAAGACAAGTGCGGGCAAACCCAATTGCAGTGCGCCCAGCCAGCTATACTGGTCGAGCGTCAGGTCGAGCATCCCAAGCGCTTCGACTTGGTCTGGGCGGAGACGGTCTACATAGCCAACAGGCGGTCCAGGCCAACCCAAGACCTTTTCTCCCGCGTCAGTATGGCGAACCTGCTGCCTCAGCGTGCATGGCTCTTCTTTGCAAACTGTGGATAGCGCCTCATGCACCGCCAGGAAGCCAAACGCATACATGAGGGTCAACGTAATAAACGCTGCCACCCATGCTAGCCGCGCAATGAGGAGCCATCTACCATGAAGGCGAGTATGGGATTCGGTCTGGGTGGTCATGATCGATTCCTCATTCCATTCGTGCCTAGTGCATCGTTACTAATGTGTATGCTGTGATGTGGGCAACATAATTATACGCCTCTGCAGGCTGTAAGCAGGTCAGAGAAACGGGATGTTCCGATCTGCTTCACGCGTGTGCATTATTGCCGCGTACCTGTCAGGCTGTCGCCAATTCCTTCGACGAATCATCAATCAACACAAAGCCCAGAATGCACAGCGCTAAAAACTGTATCACTACCATCAATACAAGTGCAGGCAAATATTGGTCTGGAAACACGCCTTTATGTGAGATATCGTAAACGGAGAAGAGGACGTAAGTCACCGGATACCAAATTCCTGCGAAAACTGGCAGCCAGTTCAAGCGGGGCATGGGTTTACTGCGCAACGCAGCCAGGCCAAACAAGGTCAAGCCAAGTAATGAGATTGCCGGCCCTACAAATATCAGGACCCACAGACCCTTCTCCATTGCTTCCACTCCCATGAGGGCCATGAATACTATGCAGATAACCCACAGAGCGGGCCCAGACATGCCCAGCAGCAACATACCCCTTCCAAAGCTGCCGGCACGTTCACCATAAGCCAACCGCAAACCTGACATCCCAACTGCCAGTAGGATTGCACTGACCACCGATCCAGGAATAGCAATGGGGTCTGAGCCGCTCAGAAGGGTTATGAAGGCAAAAGCACCTGCGACGAATACCCAGCCACTTCTTTTGATCAACTCCGGTTTTGACATGTCTGTCTCCTTTCGCAGGTGTTCGTCAAACACGCTGCACAAAAGTTGGGAAAAATTTTGCTGTCAGTCTGCCTTGATCCCTCTATTCCACTGCTCGTGACAGGTACTTTCGGTGGGACAACGCCAGCCACAATGTCGTGAGCACTGCGAATAGAAGCCCGGAATAGAAGGGCGGCGCCAGCGATTCGCCCGGCAAACGGCTGTTATAGGATGAAACCACAACGAACGCCATACTGACAGGGATTAACCAAAAGGTGAACCAGCTCCAGCTCGCCCCGCGGCGGAAGGCCGTCAGGGAAATGACGGAAACTAGCAAACCCATCGTTAGCAGAACTTGCCCAATGACTTTCTGCTGCTGATCCATGGCCTTGTAGAGCAGCGGATCCTGGGCTTTCAATTCAGCCGGTGTTCTTCCTGTGGCGCTGATGAGGATGGCCGGGTCATTCTCAACCCCAGCGACCATATCGCCTGCGCCAAACAGAATTTCGATTAATCCAATGACCAGAAAGAGCACCCAGACACTGCCCTCGAAGAAATTCTCCTGTTTGATTTGATTAGCCATGGTCGAAAGCCTTTCGCATCAAGCTGTCGCCATTTTCTGGGATGCATCAATGACCAGAATCGAACCAAACGCACACAAGGCAAGAAACTGTATCAAGTGCACAATGTTGAATGCAATTTGATATTGGCCAGGATACACTCCATTATGTGTAAAAAGGTAGCCAGCCAGGAAGAAGTAAAAGACCGGATACCAGATCCCTGCGAAGGCTGGCAGCCAGTTCAAACGGGGCATCGGTTTACTGCGTAATGCAGCCAAGCCAAACAAGGTCAAGCCAAGTAACGAGATTGCTGGTCCTCCAAATATCAGAATCCATAAACCTTGGGTTTCAACTTGAGCATCAGTCAGGTTACCCGAACGATACATAACGAACATGGATGCGATAACGATCCACAAAAGAACGGGCCCGACCACGCCGAGCAGCAATATGTTCCTGCCAAGACTGCGGGCATGTTCACCATAACCTGCCCGCAAACTTAACATTCCAGAAGCGAGCAGGAGCGTGCTGATCACCGATCCAGGAAATGCGATTGAGTCTGAGCCGCCCAGAATGGTTATGAAGGCAAACGACCCTGCCATGAAGGCCCAGCCGCTCCACTTGATCAATTCAAATTTTGACATGTCAGTCTCCTTTCGCAGGTGTTCTTTTGAACACACTGCACTAAAACTTGCGAATAATGCTCGTCCACATTCTGACCATTCCATCCGGGGAAATCAGTTCTTCCAGTTCAAGATGGTAAGAAATACCGACTCGAATTTATTCCGGTCAGCGCTCATGGCAACTTTTATCCTGGCGCCGTTCGAGTCGGGCTTGGTGCGTCCGCTTTCAGAACCTTCATTCTCCACAACAACCAACTGCATCTCTTCGAATGAGGCAACGCTTTGATCTGTGAAGACCGTCGCGGCAAGCGGATCCCAGAATTGAAGTCCGCCGCTGTCAATGAAATCAAGGTTGGCGGTCAACAGTTCGTATGCCATGCTTGCCAACGGGGTGTTCCGATTTTTATCGAGGGTTTTGTAGAAGCTGCGGGTAACAGGCACATCGTCCGTCGCATCGAGCGGAATCAGGATGATGGGTATCCCTGAATTGAAAACGATATTTGCCGCAACGGGGTCAATATAAATATTCCATTCGGCGTATTCATTCTGGATGCCGACTCCCGAGTTTCCCACGTTGCCATCGGTCTTCACCGCGCCGCCCATGATGTAGATCACTTCAATTTTTGAATCAATTTCCGGCGTGGTTTGAAGCGCCTCGGCAATATTGGTCAGCGGACCCACAGCCACGATGCTGATCCTGTCATTTGCAGATTGAAGAATATTCACGATCAATTCAGGTGCGCTCAATGGAGAAGGTTTACCAGTATGCGATAATGCAACGCCAGATGCATCGTCCGCATCCCGACGCCAGTCCGTTGGGAAAACATGGTTTCCATCCAATGGCGTTTCGCGTCCGCATGTGACCGGAACATCCTTTTGATCACTCAACTCCACCAGCCCCAGGGCATTCGATACGCCTGCATCACAATGAGCCAATCCTGTCCCTGCGACCGTGATTGCGCGGACATCCACATTGGGATGAGATGTCAGATAAAGGATCGCCAGCATATCGTCCAACCCCATATCCACATCCACAATAACGGGTTTTGGAGTTTGAATCTGAATGAGGCTGGGGTCAGGAGTCAGACTTTGGCTCCCACATCCTGTAACCAATAGTGTTGTTGAGAAAACAATAGCCAACGCCAAATATCTGCTGGTTTTGAATGAATATCTGATCATAGATTTTCTCCTATAGATTTGAACATATGGTTGGCCATCCGATCTGATTCTTGTTTTTTTTCCAACACCCATCCAATTGCCATCCCTCCTGCCAGCGCCACGCCTATGTTGCAAAACTGCATGAGCTTGAGCATTCCATATGTACCAGGGACAGGTTTGCCCACTTCCCAACCAAGTCCATACAACAAAATCAAGCCAACCGTGATGTTACCTATCATCGTGCACCCTGTACGGCTGTCCCTGCAACCGGAACCTGCCTTCTTGTCAGCAAGAGGGCGAGGGCTATCAGGAGCAGGGCAGGCTCGTAGAAGAGTGGTCCACGGTTACCAGGCAGTACGAATATCAACATCCCGATAGACCACAATAGAGCCACAATGCCGACCCATGTTGGGAGAAGACCAGTTCGGAGGATCGCTCCGCCGAAGAACGCAGTTGCCAGAAAGGCAAATACGATGAAGTATGTCTCAAGCGAAGCAACCCATCCTTTCCCATCGAGATTGAGTGCATTGACGGTGAGCCATCTGTGCTACGCGCGAACACGGTAAGTCGCTCGCCAGCCATCACCGCGGAGGGGCTACTATTGTCGCTGAAATCATCGGGTGGTAGAGTGGGAACTTCTGTTGCTGGAGGTTCAGTCGCAGGAGGAATTTCAGGCGGTTCGGTTACAGGAAGGCTGGTAATTGGGGGTTCAGACGGTGCAGGATCAGTTTCACTACTAGGCAAGGATGTAGGTTGTTGAGACGGTTGTTGAGACGGTTGTAGAGCAATTGGGAGCCATATGGTGGTCCCGATCAGCGCCACCCCAATCAAACTTGAAAAGAACCTTGCCAAGAAAGATAATTTAGGAATCGTTATTTCTTTTGCCTTTACTCCTCCTCCAAACAGGCCTATAAGAAGAGCAATACAACCTGCGATTGCAAGAACGTTCTGCAGATTTATGTTTTGCGAGTTTTCAGACATTAGAAGCTCTCTTTCTGAGTAAGGCGGTAAGACACACTGTGGTTATTTTGAAAAAGCTTCACTCACCTTGCAGCAATGAAGGCAGCGATTGCAGGTATAGCCATAAAGCCTTCAATTCATCATCTGTCATCTGACCGAAATACTTCCACGGCATCACATCCTTGAGTTGGTGGCCGTTGGGCGTCACGCCTGTACGCATTGTTGCGATGAAATCCTCTTCCGACCAGCCCTTCATCTCACCACCCGGCGTCAGGTTGAGCGCCAGATACGTTTCAGGGCCGCCTACACTAATAGTCTGCCCATTGAGCGCCGGCCCATGACACAACATGCAGGTACGCGCCAGGTACAGGCCATATTCCACTGTCACGCCTGGCTCTGGCGCAACCGGACGCGGACCATCGTGGTCAATCGAGATAACGTTCGGTTCAATCTCCGGCGGTAACTGCCCGAGAGCCAGCATTACGCGACCTAAGGGTTCCAGATCTGTTTTGGGCATCTCGTTGTCCACTGGCGGCAGGCTCTTCAGGTAAGCGATCAGCACACCCAGGTCCTCGTCGCTGAGATAGTACCAGGTGCCTGAAGGCATGAGGACCAACCCGCGTCCATCGTAACCGACACCATGGCGGATGGCGCGCACCCAATCTTCATCCGTGTTGGTTGCGCCCACGCCGCCCGCGCCCGAGGTCAGGTTGGGAAAAGTAAAGGTTAGCATGCCTGGCGCAGCCTCGAATTGACCTCTCAGAGTCTCAGTGTGACATTCTCTGCACAAGCGGATGGTGGCGATGTGCTCTCCGCGCGCGATAGAGGCTTGATCTGTGGGAATTGGGATCGTTTCGACTGGCACATCATACGTCCCGTGAAGTTTGTTCCACTTGACCGAGCCAATGACATACAGGACGATGAAGGCTAGCACAAGCAATCCAATGAGACTGCCCAGCACAATGCCAATCCATTTTAAAATTTTTCGTATCATGTTCAGGTCCATCACCTTTCTGCTTCGGACAGCATATTGCGCGTACTGCAAATAACCTCCCCGTCGCCATAATCCATAATGTTGACAGTGTAAATTCGATTTCTGTATCCAGTTTAGCGAATGGAATATCCCAGGGAAAAGAGAAAGATTTCCCGATTATTTGGGAAATCTTTTTGGGATAAGGTAAAGTCTGCATGCGAATTCAATGTCCTCATCATCAGATTTGGGGAGTTGATTTGCGGGGAGAGAAGTCGCGCAATCAGTCCGTGATGTATCCATGCAAGGTGGAAGGACTTTCGTTCGCACGAGGATGGTTTCGCGAACAATTTGTCTATGATGGTAATCGCAAATTAAGCTGTTATCCTGGCGGGATAAAATAGCAAGAATCGGGTGGTGTCCATAATGCTTTGACTATAAACTACCAGTATGTTTTTCAATGGTCAAAGGAGAAGATTATGCACCTAACTATCGAACCGAAGATTTTGTATTTCGGCACACCAGTTGTACTGATCAGCACTCTAAACGAAGATGGCTCTGCCAATCTTGCGCCCATGTCTTCCGCGTGGTGGCTTGATCAAGCCTGCATGCTGGGTATGGGCTCCCGTTCCAAAACGGTTGAAAATTTACTGCGGGAAAGGGAATGTGTTTTAAATCTCCCATCCGCGGACCTGGTTGGCGCAGTCGATCGGCTGGCGCTGACAACAGGGAAAAATCCCGTGCCAGGGTATAAAATCAATATGGGGTTTCAACATGTGTCAGATAAATTTGCACACGCGGGGCTTACCCAGCTCCCATCAGACATTGTCTGCCCACCGCGCGTGGCCGAGTGTGCGGTACAACTTGAAGCCATCGTCGAGAAGTTTCATCAATTCGGTGCGCCCGAGGATTTCTCCATGGGAATTGAGGCTCGCATTATCCGCGTCCACATCGATGAAGCCATCCTGAATTCTGAAAAGAGGCATCACATTGACGCCGACAAATGGAATCCGCTTATTATGAGTTTCTGTGAATTTTATGGTTTGAGCAAGAATCTTCATCCATCCAGGTTGGCAAAAGTATTTTAATGATGGGTGGAAGAAATTAAAGATTATAATCTTTGCGAACAAACCAGAATGAAGTTTGGGATCAGACGGGGTTGGGAAAGAGAACGGGGAGGGTAGAGTTCAATTCGCACGAGGGAGATTTCGCGAGGAAATTGTCCCTGACGATGAGTGTGGATTAGAATACCTGTTTTGGATAAGATCACAACAACCATCCCGGAGATCAACATGGACATGAAAAATATACCATTTGGTATAACCGCCTGGTCAGAAATACGTCCCACTACTCACAAAGGGGAAACTGGAACAGCGTACTGGCGGACTCAGCAATTTGATGACATTCGGGTCCGCCTGGTTGAATATAGCCCTGGCTACCTTGCCGATCATTGGTGCACAAAAGGTCACATTCTATTATGCCTGGAAGGTGAATTACATACTGAGCTTGCCGATGGGAGAAAGTTTATCCTCACACCAGGGATCAGTTATCAGGTGGCAGACAATGCTGAGCCGCATCGTTCTTACACTCCAACCGGGGTTAAACTGTTCATTGTCGACTAATTAAGGAATTGGTAATTAATAAGGGACAGGTTCCGTCTATCCATCAACCCATAAAGGAGATGATTTATGAAGCTTTCGCCACGGCACTTCGGAATTATCATCTGCAGTCTCACCACGGCCTACCTGCATATTTCGCTTTACCCGGACTTTGGCTACTTTGACTGGATCGTATTAAATGGCTTCGGGACGATTGCCTTGCTGCTGGCATATTTCCTGCCCATTCCATATTTTCAAAGCAGACATCATATCGTTTTTTGGGCGATGTTTGGATACATCTGGCTCACGATTTCGTTGTGGGTGTTTTTTGGCGACAAGACTTTCCTGTTCGCTACGACAGCCGCCATCGGTTATTATGCCAAGACTGCGGAATTGTTCCTGCTCGCCTTTATGTGGTCTGACCTGCAACAAACACCATAGACAGTTCGTATGGGAGAGCGATTATGGGAAGGACTTTCTTCAGTTGAGGAAAGAACCTGATGGCTGCCCAAGAACAATCAAATGAAATTGAACATACCATCATTCAATGGGCAGAGTCGCGCGCTGAAATTCGCGCGGTTCTTTTAACCAGCACACGCGCGGTCCCGGGGGCGAGTGTCGATGCTTTGTCCGATTATGATGTGATTCTGATCGTTCAGAGTATCCAGCCGTTTGTAGAGGAGCGTACATGGATCAATGATGGTTATGTGCACCTGGATTAAGTTGTCAGTCTTACAACGTTTGTGGATTCTCAGCGCGCTGTCTGGCGAGGTTTCCCATCCACAGATAGCAAAGTGCCAGTACGCATGCCAGAATAAAACAACCAAGCCACAGGGCGAATGCTCCCATTTGCTCATAGACCCAGCCTCCAAGCACGGGGCCGATGAATAATGAAAGTCCCCAGGCAGAACCGAAGATACCCTGATACAAGCCGCGCAATTCGATCGGAGAGAGATCCGCAATGAGGGCAGGCGCAACCGCCGATGCGGTGATCTCGCCCAGTGTCCAGACCGAAACGGTCAGAAAATAAAACGGCAACAGGTTGCGGGCAAACATGTTCAAACCGAACCCGGTTCCAAGAAATAGAGCCGCGGCGGCCATTGCGCGAAAGCGCGGCCAGTTCGAGGCAGCATTACTGACCTGGATGCTGAATGCCACGATCAAAATCCCATTGACAGCGATAGCCAATCCAAAATCTGTGGATGTGAGCCCATGTGCCTTCATGTCAAGCGGCAAAGTAACGTAGCCCCTGCATGTAGATAACCCCGATGAACAAAGCCAGCGCGCTGAAAGCGAGCAGGAGCGGCTCGCGTCTCACCTGCTGAATTCGCTCCTTGAAGGTTGTATGCGCGGCATGACTGGCCTCAGCAGGTCTGGTTTCCGGGATGCGAGCCAGCACGATCAATCCAAATATGAACGTAGTGAGCGCATCGCCAATAAAAAGCAATAAGTAGTTGTAGCGCGCCATGAATCCAGCCAGGATTGGAGCGAGGGAAAAGCCCAGGTTGACTGCCCAGTTTTGATAGCCGAAGGCACGCGTCCGCGCGGAGGATGGAACCAAATCCGCAATAGCAGCACCCAGGGCGGGTCGAAACAAATCGGTGAAGAATCCCAGAATAAAAGTGAAGAAAGCAATCAACGGCAGGGCACGCGCAAACCCCAAAGCGACCATTGCCACAGGCGCGATAAATAAACTCATCAACAGAACCGGGCGGCGGCCAAATCGGTCAGCCAGTTCGCCGCCAGCCAACTGCGCTGCAAAAGAACCCGCGCCAAATAGCGAGACGGTCAACGCAGCCTGACCGATTGAAATGCCGCGTTGGCTCGTGAGGTAGAGCGTCAGAAATGGAATAACAAAACTGCCTAGGCGGTTGATTAAAATACCGAACCATAGGAACCAGTACGTGGATGGCAAGTCGGCAGTCAGAAGCGCAAAGCGCGTGCGAATGGTTTCCATCACTCTCTCCTTTGCAGCGCAATAGTAGAATATACGTTCTAGTATTTCGAGTGATAATACACCAGGCATCACAACACGTCAAGAAGATGGCAACAAGAGTAGTTGAACAGCGGGACAGTGTACAGTTCCTGATGGAGCGTAACTAGCGTTTCAATGCCAGTGTTTTATCATTTGGAAGTTATAACGCTTTAGAATCAGGAGGCAGGCATGTCAAACCAGGTTGACCTATTCAACATTACCTATGGCAATTTTGAAGAGAAAGTATTGGCTGAGATCCGACGGGAAACATATGGGGAAGACATCGGGCAAACCAGCTGGATCACAGTTGATGAATATGACACTTTCTTTAATTGGCTAAATCTTGCAGAAAAAAATCACGTTCTGGAAATTGCCAGCGGATCAGGCGGTCCTGCTTTATATCTCGCGAAGAAATTTAATTGTCGCATTACCGGGCTCGATATCAATAAGGAGGGGATCAAAACAGCAAACCAAAGCGCCATCAATGCCAAAATAACGGATGCACAATTTCAATTGGCGAATGTTGATGAGCGCTTGCCTTTCGACGATGAAACCTTTGATGCGGTCATGTGCATGGACTCCGCCAATCATTTCCGTGACCGGCTTGGGGTGCTACGTGAATGGCAGCGCGTCCTCAAAACGGGACGGCGGATTCTGTTTACTGACCCGGTGGTCCTCACCGGAGCCGTTTCCAACGAAGAACTGGCAGCGCGCTCCAGCATTGGTTTCTTTATCTTTATGCCGCTCGATGTGACAAAGCAATACATTCGGGAGGCAGGGCTCAACCTGCTTCGTTGTGAAGATGTGACTGGCAACATCGAATTGACTTCGGGACGGTGGCACACTTCCCGCCAGAAACATCGCGAAGACTTGATCAAGATCGAGGGCGAAGAACGATTTGAGGGGTTACAAAAGTTTTTCGCCACAGTCCACAAGCTGACAAGCGAGCGGCGATTATCAAGGTTTGTCTTTGTAGCAGAGAAATAGAACGGCATAAAGTATCCAAAGTGAAGTTTGGGGTAAGATGTAGTTTGGCAAAGAAAAATTTCACGCAATACTGTCTTGAACGCATACTGCCAGCTATTGGAAGAGGACTATCTTGAGAGTATTGAAGGCAGTGGGACTTATGTTGTGCAGGAAATAAAAGCTGGTGTCCGCAGACTCGGAGCTTTATTGCGCTCGGTATAACTGCTTCTCCAGTAACCGCCAAAGATGAAGTTTTCGCCCTCAGCGCCTTTGACCGCGATGGCGCGGCTGCTGATTACGTGGTCCTCCAAAAAGAATTCGTTGCACCAAAACCAAAAACACTTGATCATATAAAGAGCACCTCCATACCACTTGCCACACTCACCGCCTGGCAGGGACTCTTCGAGCACGGTCAGTTGACCAAGGGTCAACGGGTTCTTATCCACGGAGCAACAGATGGCGCTCGCTGAATAAAATTACTACTGGAACTCTGGCAGTATAATCCTGCCTTATGTCCAAACGCTTCCTGTTCACCTCTATTATCATTGTTGCTGTGATAACAGCCGCAGTCGCGGCTTATTATTTATACCGGCCCAACGTCAGACGCGTCGATAAATTTCGTCAGTGGATGAAAAACCCCGCTTCTCATCTGGACTGGAAACTGCTCGCTGGATCCCAATGCGGCGCGGCCCCGTTTCTTTTCCCCACCGATGGCTTCGCCGGCTTCCTCTGGGGTGACTCATTCGGACTGCGTCATACCCACCAGGGCATCGATATCTTCGCGGGGACAGACGTTGGCATCACCAGAGTCATCTCCGCCTACCCGGGCTATCTAACCCGCCAATCCAATTGGAAATCCGCCGTCATCGTGCGCGTGCCCAGTGATCCGCTTGAGCCTGATAGACAGATCTGGCTCTACTACACTCACATGGCAGATCCATATGGCAATTCATTCATCGCTGAAGAATTCCCGGCGGGCACTTCTGAAAAATTCATCGAAGCTGGAACCTTTCTCGGCTATCAGGGCAATTATTCCGGTGATCCGACCAATCCAGTCGGTGTTCACCTCCACTTCTCCATTGTCGAAGATGATGGCAATGGACAATTCAAGAACGAACTTGAGATCAATAACACACTTGACCCATCGCCTTATTTGGGATTACCCTTGAACGCGTATGAGAATCGTGACATGGTTCCACTATGCAATGGTAATGAGCAAGTTTTGCGATGAAAGACGAAAGAGGAAAGATGGGCGAAATTGTAGGGAAGGTTGTCCTCATCACCGGCGCAGGCAAAGGGAGTGGGCGACTCCTCGCCAAAGTATTTGCCGAACGAGGCGCCATCGTCGCGGCAAATGACATCTCACCCATCAACGTTGAAAATGTTGTTGAAGAAATCAATCAACAGGGCGGGCGCGCCAAACCTTATATTGAGGACGTCGCTAAAAAAGTGGGTGTGCAGAATCTCATCAATAATGTGGAAGATGATTTCGGTCGTATCGATATTCTGATCAATCACGCGGCGGTTGAACCAAACTTCGCACTGCTTAACATGGATGAATGGGACTGGCATCGCGTGCTCGACGTTAATCTCACCGGCGCGTTCTTAATGACCCAGTCCGCGGGGCGCGTGATGAAGGAAAAAGGCGGAGGCGTGATCATAAATCTTATAACAGGATCAACTCGTGATGAAAAGTTTGAAGCGGCTTTCGTAGCCAGCATGAATGGCCTGGACGGTTTCACACGTCAAGCCGCGCGTGAATTAAGTCCGTATGACATTAAAGTCTTTGCAGTGGAGAATACCGGGAATACAATCATCGAAAAGGTGTTCGCCCTGCTTGAGGAGTAATTATGAAAGAGTTGAAGGAATATCGCACACAATTGATCAACAAACTCGGCGATGCGGCAAAAGATTTTCGGGCGGCTTGCCTCGGTGCGAAAGACCCATTTGCGCCGTTGGATAAGGGCAGTTGGAATGTGCATCAAGTTGCCGCACACACCCGCGATGTGGATAAACTGGTATACGGTTTCCGCGCCCAGAGGACCGCGCAGGAGGATAATCCTGAATTTCAAAATTTCGATGGCGATGCATACACACGCGAGCATTATTCTGCAGACGAACCATTGCAGGAAATACTGGAGAGCTTGGTACAAAATGTTGAGGCGCTGGCAGTCATGTTGCGCGGCCTGCCCCCTGAAGCCTGGTCGCGTGTTTCGCGCCATGCCAAGCTGGGCAATGGCTTCACACTGCAGACCTGGGTCGAGCGCGGTCTTGCCCACATCGAGGAACATTTGGAAACTGTGCAGAAGGCGAAGTAAAGATAATATGGGTAGTGGCTCAAAATACATGATTGTGAGTAATAGCCAAGTTATATTCGACAATAAACCAACGGGTCACAAGATGATGCATGTACTCAACTTTAGAAAACGATAAGGTCTTGCGAACATATCTGGCTAACTTCTGACGTAGTGTGCACTTCCAGCGTTCCATGTGATTGGTCTCGCCTGTATCCTTGCCAACGCTCCGATGCGTTTCCTTTGGGAAAACCTTTTGATAGGCATCCCAGAAGTCACTAAACGTATGACAAGCGCGATATGCTTTTGGAATCCTGTTCCATAAGCGTTGGCAAGTTTCAGCACTATGATCGCCAATCACAAATGCGACAATCTGGCGTGTTCTTCGACAAAGGGCTGTCCATAACCAATATTTTGCTGTTTTGATGAAGACAAATGACCAAACTTCATCCAATTCCAGTACATCTTGGGTTTCGGCTGGTAACAGGCTCTGCTTGACTGTCGGTTGTGTATTCACTTTTTTTTCAACAGCTTCTTCAACGTGTTACGGGAGATATGAAATGTTCGAGCAATTCCGCGCATACTGGGTCGTTCATGATAGGCAGATAAAATCTGCTCTTGCTCTTCCTGACTACGCTGGTTTTGTGGATACATGACTGCTGACTTATAGCAATCTTTGCACAAGAATTGTTGACTGCCAGAGCTGTTTTTGCCGTTCTTAACAACATGCGTGCTATTGCACTCAGGACAATGAAAAACTGTTATTTTACTTATCATTTGCCCTTTATACCATCATGTAGAAAGACCCATTACCATAATATGTACTCCAAGTTGCCACAGCTTGTACTGTTACACAATAACTTGAGTAACGCAATAAAATCCCCGTCATGAAATCTCGCGGGGATTTTGGTTTAATAACTCAGGTTACGCAGTTTATGCTCCCGCAGGGTCTGCGACCCTGCGATGTAACCTGCAAAACACGGCGGTCACAGACCGCCTTTGAGCGAGGGTACGTAAGGTGAGTTAATAAATTACGATGTACTAATAATTTTCACCACAGGGGAAAACCGATCAAACTTGTAACCCACATAAACAACGGCTGGTAGATCCGCAAGCCGATCAAGGCGACCACAATCCCAAGCAACGCGCCCGCCACCACATCCGAAACGTAATGCACGCCCATCGCCACGCGCGCCAGCGCAACGAGCGGCGCCCAGATCCATAAGATGATCGCCAGCCATGGAGGTCCGAGTCCTGTGGCGATCACCGCGATCAGAAATGAGCGCGCGGCATGACCGGATGGAAATGAATGCGGATCGGTATTGCGATAGATGCCGCCCCACTCACCCTCGGGACGCTTCCTGCGCACGAGGAATTTGATACCCAGCACCAAAACCGCAAGCACGCTGATGCCGGTGAATTCAACAACTTCCCATT
>Ga0137333_1000047_pt1 | contig 27053 bp, 19 predicted proteins | sample EasRivERMLT231_2_FD_102286 | JGI IMG/M metagenome (GOLD analysis project Ga0137333, IMG submission 102286) | Soil microbial communities from meander-bound floodplain in the East River, Colorado, USA - East River MetaG ERMLT231_2 | ecosystem: Environmental > Terrestrial > Soil > Floodplain ... | reverse complement strand
AGTAGAGCAGGGACGCGTGGCGCGCGCCAGGGCATTGCGCGGCCTCACACGGCTTTATCTGTCATTGGGCGATAACGCAAACGCGAAACGCGTAGCGGAGGAAAGCGTCGCGCTATACCGCCAGAATTCGGATCGACGCGGTTTGTCCTTTGCTTTGGTTGTGCTTGCCTATCCATTGGAATTTTTGGGGGAGCGCGTTCAAGCCGAAGCGGTATTGCAGGAAAGCTACGCCATTGCCCGCGCCGAAGGGGATGTATATGTAACATGCCGGTCATTGAATAGACTGGCGCGGGTAATCATGGACCTGCATCATGATCTCGACTTGTCGCAGGGCTACGTGGAGGAGTCGCTGCGCTCCGCCAGAGAAGCGGGTCTCCGCTCGCAGGAAGCGGAGGCATTAGATGTATTAGGATTGATTGCAATACATAGAAACGATCACAACGAGGCTCGCTCGCGCTTCAAAGAGTCTTCAAGCGTCTACCAGGAAATTGGAGCCACCTTCAACGTCGTCCTCGAAAAAAGCAATCTCGCGCATTTGGAACGCAAGTTCGGGAACCACGCGGATGCGCTGGAATATTATCGCGAGACCATCGTCGCCTTTCGAGACATAGGGCAAACAGGCGCAGTCTTACACCAATTGGAATGTTTTGGGTTCATCGCCCTCGCGCAAAATCAAAATGAGCGCGCCCTGCAATTGTTCGCCGCCGCGAACAGGCTGCGCGAACAGGGCAATAGACCTATGACGCCCGATGAGCAAATCTATTTCGACGGGCGATTAACAATCTTGCGTGAGCAAATGGATTTGATACAATTTGATTCGATCTGGTCAAAGGGTCATGCAATGACAATGGAACAATCCATTGAATTCGCATTAGAGATAACCAATGAATAATCTCCCATCAGGCACAGTCACCTTTCTCTTTACAGATATAGAAAATAGCACTCAACTGGCACGCGAGCATCCCGAAACCTGGGAAGCCGCGCGGGCGCGTCACCATGCCATTTTGCGGGAAGCAATTGAATTCAATAACGGCTTTGTCTTTCAGATCATTGGCGATGCATTTTGTGCCGCGTTTCATAAGGCGGGCGATGCACTCAAAGCCTCGATCAAGGCTCAACAGGATCTGCAGGATGAACCCTGGGGCGAGTTCACAATTTACGTGCGGATGGGGATTCACACCGGCGAAGCAGAAATCGAAGGAAACGAGTATCGCGGTTACACCACACTCAGCTTCGTGCAACGGTTGATGTCTGCGGGGCATGGAGGACAAATCTTAATTTCCAATACGACTGAAAACTTGTTACGGGAACAATTGCCGGGACAAATCAGCCTGCGCGATATGGGTGTAAACAAATTTGCGGGTGTTCCCTCTCCGGTGCGCATCTTTCAAGTGATTGCATCAGACTTGCCAATGGAATTTCCACCGCTTCGCACATTGGATAATCTTCCCAACAATTTGCCAATTCAATTGACCAGTTTTGTGGGGCGGGAAAAGGAACTTACAGAGGTAAAACAACTTCTGCAGAACGCCCGTATTCTCACCCTCATCGGTTCGGGTGGGACAGGCAAGACGCGCCTTTCGATTCAAGCCGCAAGTGAAGTGCTGGATCAATACCCTGATGGTGTCTGGTTTGTGGAGCTTGCGCCTATTCTCGACCCTTTGCTTGTTCCGCGTACAACAGCAATAGCACTCGGATTGCGCGATGAACCGCAGCGACCTGTCGTTGATATGCTCTGCGATTACCTGCACGAAAAGCAAATGCTCATAATTCTCGATAACTGCGAACATCTGGTGGATGCCTGCGCGCGGCTGGCGGACCGTATCTTGCATGCCGCTCCCAATACGCGCATTTTTGCAAGCAGTCGCGAAGCGTTAGGAATAGGGGGTGAGGTTACCTATCGTGTCCCTTCGCTGGGATTACCCGATCTATCCCACCTTCCTCCTGTCGAATCGTTGAGTCAATATGAAGCGGTAAAACTTTTCATTGACCGCGCGACCTCTGCTGTTCCAACCTTTACAATGACCAACGATAACGCTCCCGCCCTCGCGCAAGTTTGTCATCATCTCGACGGTATCCCTCTGGCGATTGAATTAGCTGCGGCAAAGATACGTGTCTTAAGCGTTGAGCAAATCGCCAAGAGACTTGATGACCGCTTTCGATTACTCACTGGTGGAAGCCGCACTGTATTGGAACGCCACCAGACCTTGCGCGCCGCAATTGATTGGAGCTACAACCTGCTCTCAACTGTTGAACAAGTTTTGTTCCAAAGATTGTCTATCTTCGTTGGTGGCTGGACACTTGAGGCGGCAGAGTCCGTTTGTGCGGATGGATTAATCAAAAGCGAAGATGTCCTGAATCTTATGGAGCAGTTGATCCACAAGTCGCTGGTCATCAAAGGGGAAGAAGAAAATGAATCTCGCTATCACATGCTCGAAACTATACGGCAATATGCCAACGAGAAGCTGATTGAGTCGAGTGAAAGCAATACCCTGCGCGGCAGGCATTTGGAATATTTTTTGGCTCTGGCGGAGACTGCCGAACCGCATTTAATTCGACCTGAGCAATTGGAATGGCTGCCTGTATTAGATGCAGATTATGAAAACTTGAGGCTCGCACTCGCATGGGCATTAGAAAAGGAATTAGCAGAACTATCGTTACGCTTGTGTGTAGCTTTAGGAATGTTCTGGGTAATTCGATGTTATTGGATAGAAGGCTCAAATTGGTTAGCAAGCGCGCTTGCAAAGCATACACAAGAGCAGGATGATACTGAAAGAGTCGCACGGGTGAGCGCCTTATGTCAAGATGTGGCGTTTGCAGACCTGCTCGATAATCTTGAACGTATGAAGACATCATCAGAACTGGCTCTAAAATTGGCAAAGGCCGGATTGGATCAGCACGACATTGCTATAGCAAGGTTTTATATAGGCTATACCCTGGTTAGACTTGCAGATCACGAAAAAGCTCTGCCATATCTTGAAGAGAGTTTCACTGAATTTCAAGAGCTTAATGATCCATACTGGGAGGCATACACCTATAAATGGATAGTTTTGCAGGAATTTTATTTGGGAGGAGCTAATCACGTTGAACATGGTTTGCAGAGTATAGAACTGGCTCGCAAGGCGGGGGAGAGGCTAAATCTGGGGCATGCTTTTAGAATATACTCATTGATGCTTTCCATGCACGAGCGAATAGACGAAGCCAGAGAGTATCTTGAAGAAGCGGAAAAAGTATCAAAACAGATCAGTTCAAATCCCATAACCTTAGTTTTTGGACAACTGCAATTTGCAGGCATTGAATGGTTAAGTGGGAATCGTCAACAAGCCAAAGCACTTTTTATGGAGGCGCAGGCGCGTTTGCGTTTATTGGGAGACAAACATGACAGTTCATTTTGCATTGAGAATCTTGGGCTTCTGTCAATGGAGGAAGGGGATCTTGACCAAGCACAGGTATATCTGGAAGAAGCACTCTCTACTGCGCGCGAGCTTGGACCGAAATCTATCCTTGCAAGACGCTTGGCACTGATAAGTATTCTTTTTTACCTGCAAGGAAACACTGAAAAATCTAGGCATTCTCTACGAGAAGGTATTTCGCTTGTAAAAGACCTCACTCCATCTCATAAGGCTCACTTGCTGAAGTCGTTATTTGTTTCGCCTTATTTTCAAATGCCGGAAAATTCAGTGCTGTTTTTAGGAACAGTTAGTGGTTCTCAAAAGGAATTTGATATTCCAAAAGATATATTAGATCTATTACTCAATCGTTATTGCACTGGAGTTGAAGCACACGCTCGTAAGACTCTTGGTAATGCAGCGTTCGAGTCCGCGTTTGCAGAAGGTCAGAAGATGTCTCTGGATGAAGGGCTTGATCTGGCGCTGAAGACGGTGGAGGAGATCACAGAGATCAAGCTTCCAACTAGCATAGACGCAGCAGAGAACGTCATGCCAGCAATCCTCCCCTCGCAACGCGAAACAGAGAAGAAGAAGTACGGCGGATTGACAACCAGGGAACGGGAGGTGGCTGCCCAAATCGCGCAGGGGAAATCCAACCAGGCGATTGCCGCTGAGTTGTTCCTTAGTTTGAAAACGGTGGAGGCGCATGTCACACGCATATTATCCAAGCTGGGCTTCACCTCCCGCGCGCAGATTGCCGGCTGGGCGGTAACCAAGGGGCTGGCTGAAGCGCCACAAGATTTGGATACGCTTGGTAGAGACATACGGGGCTAAAGCCGCCTGCTCAATACATGGAAGCCCTTCGGGCTGATTACGCGAGTCCGCTTGAGCAGACTTCCACGCGCTGAGGCAGGGCTTTAGCCCGCAGAAACTACAAAGTATAGGGTTGATTATAGGGTTTTCACCGATGAATCATGGGCAGCTTCCTGCTATAGTATGGTCATCAAGTGAAAACGTGGTTTTCACAAAACAAAAAAGGAGACCCTACCCATGAAAAAGCTCACCTTCCACTACATCCGCTATGCTCTGGCTTTGCTCGCCAACGTCGGTTTCAAATTGTATAGCAACTAAAGAAACCGAACCCATCAGAATTATTTCCAACTAAGGAGACCCTACCCATGAAAAAGCTGACCTTCCACTACATCCGCTATGCCCTCGCTCTGCTCGCCAATGTCGGTTTCAAATTATCTTCGAACTAAAGAAGCCGAACCCATTCAGAATTATTTCCAACTAAGGAGACCCTACCCATGAAAAAGCTCACCATTCGCTACATCCGCTATGCCCTGGCACTGCTTGCCAACGTCGGTTTCGGATCATCTCTCAACTGAGATGCCGATGTGCCTGCTCAAACGAGCAATTGCCTGAAAACTGAATATTCAAAGATTGGCCGCTGGATTGAACCTTCGGCCTCTCCTCTTTTATTAACTTACAGACATGTCATTCTGAGCGAAGCGAAGAATCTCTACGATTGTCCCAGAGACCCTTCGCTGTCGCTCAGGGTGACATACCTAAAGAGTATTAAAGTGCATAAAGTGAATCATAAAGGTAACATTTTCTTAATCCTTGCCATGCACTAATTACAGGTTTATTCATGTTTGAGACTGCCTTTGCCCAACTACGTTACGCCGCTTCTGTGCTCTTCGCCATCCCCTTTGATCTGCGCGCGCTGGACCGGCTGGTCGAGGGCGTTTTGGACACACAACGAGAATTTGGAGCGCTTGGCTCCGATAGCGCCGAGTTCCTGAGCGGTCCTGAGTTGGATGAAGAATCGCGGCGCGAGATCCAACTCCGCCGTTTTCGAACTCAAGCTATACGCGCCGTAAACGAAACAGAATATTACAAGCAGCAATTTGACGGGCTGGGCATTGACCCGGCAAAACTAACATATGAAGATATCGCCCACATTCCGATCACGCCCAAAGAGGCACTGCGCAATGACTCGGATGCCTTTGTGCGCCGAGGGTCAAGTCCGGCCTTCCGTACCACAACGACAGGGACGACCGGCAAGCCAACCAGCGTCTATTTCACCTCGCGCGAGATCCAGGCGACAAGTCTGCTCGCGGCGATCACGTTTCTCCAGAGCGGTCAGATCACGTCCGAAGACATTGTACAGATCAGCACTTCGTCGCGCGCTACGCTCGGCAACACCTGCTTCTCGCAGGCCTGTCAACGCATCGGCGCGGTATGGTACCAGACTGGCTTGGTGGATCCCTCTCATGCCTTGATGTTACTTTCCGAAGAGCACCACTTGCCGGGCAAAAAACCGCGCGCCAGCTTCCTGAATACCTACGCTTCTTATCTGGGTGAATTGGTCGAGTATGGCCTATCCAATGGATATAGCCCCGCAGATTTTGGGTTGGAGCGTATCTCTGTCGGCGGTGAGATCGTCACCGCGGGGTTAAAGAAGCGCTGCCAGAAGCTCTTCGGTCCCGTCGAGTTCATCCAGGGCTACGCCATGACCGAGACCTGGCCGTTCAGTGGGACGCGCTGCGCGGAAGGTCACTTGCACTTCGAGCCTTCGCAAGGCTTGCTGGAAGTTCTCGATCCGGACACCTCCGAGCCAGCGCGTCCCGGTCAAACGGGGAGGATCGTCGCTACGCCGTTCGCGCCATATCGTGAGGCAAGCGTAGTGCTCCGCTATGATACGGAGGATGTGGTACAGGCTATCGCTGATCCATTGACCTGCAATCTGAAACATTGGCCAGCTACGAGTGATTTGCAGGGCAAACTGCGCCTCTCCGTCCACGGTCCCGACGGCTGGATCTATCCGAGGCAAGTTCGCGAAGCCCTGGAAAGCATCGAAGATGTGCCGCTGCCAGCGCGCTGTGGTTTCTGGGCTGTGCCGGGAGGTGTCGCCGTGGAGGTCCTCGTGCGGGGGACAAATGATGCTCTTCATCGGAAGATCGGTGAATGTTTGGAAAAGCAAAGCGTGCCAGTCCGAGAATTGCATCTGGTGGAAGACTCAAGCCAACTTCAACATCCTTTACCATTGCGCTGCGACCTTCGAGAAGCATTGTTCGACTCTCAGTCGCTGTTTGAGCCGCCCATAGCGAAACTTTAGGAGGAGTCCAAGGACATGGTTATCGCTACTTTCATCATCCTGATTCATATCGCAGCAGCCGTGATTCTGAGTTGGCTGTACTTCCGGCGCTATACAATGACGCGTCCACCCATCGGCGTTTTCAATCTGACCGACATCGCCATCATGATCGGGATGATAATCCTTGTTCCTTTCTTGTATCTGCTAGTGCCTCTCTGGGTACTGGCAAGTTTGTTAGCTCTTGTCAGCGTCAGCCTCCTCTACTTCACCTGGGAGCCGGTTCTGCGTTCCATGTGGGCGATCTGGCTCGTGACAATTCTCTTAGCGGGTGTCGATGTCCTTACCGCACTCATACCAAAAATTAATCCAGCCTGGTTTCTTGCTGTCAATAACATCGTCATTGTTATATCCGTAGTAGGAGTTACAAACCTTTGGGCGCAGAGCGGGATGAAGGCGCGCCATGCCGCCATCCTTGGCGCCGCGCTGGCGATCTACGATCTGATTGCTACCTCCCTTCTGCCACTGATGAATGATCTCTTTACCCGCCTGGAGGGGCTCCCGTTCGTGCCCGAACTGGCCTGGCCTGTGAATACAGCAGGCGACTGGCTCAGCATCGGCTTGGGGGATTTGGTGCTGGCGGCGGTTTTTCCATTGGTGATGCGGAAAGCATTCGGCCGCATGGCTGGACTCCTGGCCATGACAATTGGGATTGGCGTTATCAGTCTGTTAATTCTAAGCCTGATCTCTGGTCTGCTAGTTGGAACCTTTCCGGTGATGGTCGTGCTTGGACCGCTGATGGTATTGCAGTATGTTTATTGGAGCCGCAGGCACAATCAAGAACGGACAACCTGGCAGTACCTGCAGGCGGAGCCAATGGATTGATCTGTCTAAATGATAGTATCCAAATTCCAATCAAAGTAACTGTCATGAAATGGTCTTGTTTCATTAACACCCCATGTATTTTGTTCATTTTCATTGTCGAGTCATTGAGACGAAAAGGCAAATCGAATAGTTTCCAGCTTGAATCTATTGCCTTCTAACTGTATACTCGTTTCATGAATAGCCCACCTAACGGCACCGTGACCTTCCTCTTCACCGACATTGAAGGCAGTACCAAACTCGCGCAGGAATATCCTGATGAAATGCCTGCTCTGCTTGCGCGACATAACGAAATATTGAATCAAGTTATTGAAGCACACAATGGGTTTGTCTTTCGCGTGATCGGCGATTCGTTTTCGGCAGCCTTTCACGATGCAAATGATGCTTTGAACGCCGCAGTGGAAGCACAAAGATTATTACACAATGAAGCCTGGTCGCCCGCGCCCATCAAAGTACGTATGGGAATTCACACTGGCGCGGCGCAGTTGGAAGTCGATTCAAAGGAAAATATTTACTCAGGATACGCAACATTGGCATTGACCCAGCGCATTATGTCTGCGGGACATGGCGGGCAAATTTTGCTTTCGCAAAGTGTGTTTGATTTAACACGTGACAGATTGCCAGAGAGAGCACAACTCATTGACATGGGCGAACGCCGTTTGAAAGACATTCTTCGACCAGAACACCTTTATCAACTGAGCATCCCGGATTTGCCTTCTGAATTTCCGCCGCTTAATATTTTGGAATCGTTCAATCATAATCTCCCAACACAACTCACATCATTCGTTGGTCGCGAAAAAGAGATGGCAGAAATCAAAGCATTGCTCAACTCAGCGCGGCTGGTCACATTGACAGGTTCAGGCGGCACGGGCAAGACTCGTCTTTCGATTGAAGTCAGCACTGAAGAACTAACTTCATTTCCCAATGGCGTGTGGCTGATTGAACTTGCGCCGCTTTCTGATTCTTCGCAAATCATCCCTGCGCTGGCGCAAGCTTTTGGGTTACAGGAACTACCGTTCAATCCATTGACGAAACTTGTTGTAGATTATCTGCGCGATAAAAAGCTTTTGCTCCTGCTCGATAACTGCGAGCATCTCATCGAAGCCTGCGCGCGCCTCGCCGATGACCTCCTCCATCAATGCGCGGGATTGAAAATCCTTGCCAGCAGCCGCGAAGCTCTGGGCATCGCGGGTGAAGTGGCATATCGCACACCTTCGCTTGCGGATTCCGAATCGACGCGCCTTTTCGTAGAACGCGCCCGCGCTGCCAACCCAAAATTTTCTCTCACCGATTCAAACGCTTCATCTGTCACCCAAATCTGCTCCCGTCTCGATGGCATTCCTTTGGCGATAGAGTTAGCCGCAGCGCGCGTCAAATTGCTTTCCCCTGAACAAATCGCAGCGCGGCTTGATGACCGCTTCCGTTTGCTCGTGGGTGGAAGTCGTACTGCGTTGCCGCGTCAGCAAACATTGCGTGCACTGATTGATTGGAGTTATGACTTACTTTCAGAGGAAGAAAAACAACTTTTGCGAATCGCATCGGTCTTCGTCGGCGGCTGGACATTGGACGCACTCGAAGCGGTGGCGGATGATCCGAATGCAATTGAACATCTTGAGGGACTCGTCAACAAATCTTTGGTGGTGACCGAAGAGCGCGGGAACGAAATGCGTTATTTCATGCTGGAGACGATTCGCCAATACGCAAGGGAAAAGTTATTCGAAGCGAAGCAAGGCTCGGCGGCGCGTGACCGGCACTTTGTCTATTTCGATAATCTTTCGGAAAAGATGTGGGATGTGTTTCGCTCAGCGGATATGATTGACTGGCGGGACCGAGCGGAGGAGGAAGCTGAAAATTTTCGTGCCGCTTTGGAGTGGGGGCTGGAAAACTACATCGAAGATGTTGTCCATTTGGCGGGTCACTATTGCAGTTTCTCCAGTTGGCTCAGCAAGCACTCAGAAGGGCTGGCGCTGGTCAAAAACGCGTTGGAACGTGTCAATTCCCTGCCGCCTGCCGCAGGTGGCGAAGCGTCCATCCGTCGTCAAAAAATCATCGCCAAAGCCTTGTTTGCGCAAGGCACAGTCGCTTTTGGAACAGGCAATATGCCTCTTGTTATACAGAGCCTAAAAGAAGCGATTGCTATCTCTCGTATGACAGGCGACAAACTCATTCTTGGTTATAGCCTCGAGATGTTCTTTAGTGCATCTACATTCATCGAGGTAGAGGGAACAGAGGAAGCGGCGCAGGAAGCGTTTATCATTTTTACAGAGGAGGTCAATGACCGCTGGGGACTGAGCATGGCATATCAAAACCTAGCATGGATAGCGAGCCGGAGGGGTGAGTTCATAGAGAAGGAAAAATATATTGCCAAAATCAGGGAACTGCTGCGCGATATACCATTCTCGTTCCAGGCTGGATTGTTTTACCTGGGCATGGGTATGGTCGAAAGTGTTCAGGGAAATTACGATACAGCCAAACAATTATTTGAAGATGGGTTGAAAATTTTCAGGCGCCTACAGAACAAGTACTTCCAAACTGCATTGACAAGCGAACTCGGTCATATTGCGCGACATTCAGGAGACATCGGTCACGCAAAGAAAATTTACCACGAGACTCTGAGAGAATGGAAGGATTTAGGCAACCGCGCCGCCATTGCTCACCAACTCGAATGCTTTGCGTTTCTTGCCATCAATGATGAGGAACCCCAGCGCGCCATAAGACTCTTTGGTGCGGCAGAAGCCCTGCGCGAAAGAAGCCAGGCAACGATGACAGAACCTGAGCGTATTGAATTTGGTAATGCAGTCGCGCAATTACGTTCATTGCTAACTGAATCAGAGTTCAACGCGCTGTGGGCGGAGGGGCGATCCATGACGATGGAGCAGGCGATCCAGTTGGCTTTGAATTAATTCTTTGGATTGTGACAAAACAACAAGGCATTATGAGTCTTAAACTTGCCATCGATTTCGGTACAACAAACTCCGTGATTGCGCGCTGGGATGAAACCACCGCCAATGAACAGACTCTGGATATTCCGCCTTTGAGCATATCCACTGCCTCAGGGAAGTTCCTCATCCCAACATTGCTTTACGTGAAAGATGGGCGTACTGGGGAGGTTGTCATCGGTCAAGCGGTGCGCACACAAGGACTCGATCACCAACTGGATAATCGCCTGTTCCGCAATTTCAAACGCACACTTAACGCAGAAGCGATCTTTGATGCGCGTCTCATTGACGGCGCACCGTGGACTGAAGCGCAGGCTGGGAAAATTTTCCTGCGCCGTTTGTTGGAGTCGCTTCCTTATCAAACAGAAGAAATAGAGCAATTGGTGATCACGGTTCCGGTCGCGGCCTTCGAAGAATACACCTCATGGCTCAGTAATGCAGTCGAAGGGATACCGGCTGAAAAGATCCGCATCGTGGATGAATCCACAGCCGCGGCATTGGGATATGCCGTTTCCGAACCGGGAGCCACCGTGCTCGTGATCGACTTCGGTGGCGGCACACTTGATCTATCGCTCGTGCGTCTGCCAGAGAATCATAGAAAGGCTGGGAGAAAATTACTCGCCAGGGGTAAAGATGCGGATGCTGAAAAGGCGCAGGTCATTGCCAAAGCCGGGGCTTCGCTGGGCGGGTCAGATATTGACCAGTGGCTGTTGCAAGATATTCTACGCCGCAAACATCTCTCACCTGAGAATCTCGGAGCGGGTTTTGCGTCACTGCTTTCTGCATGCGAACAAGCCAAGATCGCGCTTTCCACAGCTCATGAAACAACCATTCAATTCACAACCAGCGCGGGGAAACATTTATCCGTTTTACAAACGCGTGAAGAGCTCGAAGCGTTGATGAAACAAAACGGATTGTTCAGCACGCTGAAACAGACCATCGAAAAAGTGATGGGATTGGCGGCACAAAAAGGCGTTTATCGCGAGGATATCCAGCACGTTTTACTGATCGGCGGGACTGCTCTTATCCCCTCTGTCCAGCAAACCCTTGATGAATACTTCCGCACCATAACACAACGCAAACTGACAGCCATCACTCCAATGCCTGCCTGGCCCGCAACGACATGGAAGGTCGAGCATACTTCCATCCGCGTGGACAAGCCTTTTACCGCAGTTGTTGAAGGCGCTTTGCAAGTTTCGGCGGGGTTTCATTTGGATGACCAGCTCGCGCATGGCTACGGTTTGCGTTACCTCGACTCATCCGGTTCACACCGTTTCGATGAAATCATCCCAATGGGAAGCGCCTATCCAACCAGGAAACCTGTCAGCGTGATGCTGAGTGCATCGCACCCGAATCAGGATACAGTGGAATTCATGATCGGACAAATTGAAATGGATGCGTTGGCATCGGCTGAAGTAAATTTCGAAGGTGGTCAATCCGCGTTCGTCAAGCAAGCCGGAGTCAAGTCACAAAGAATCGTCCCACTCAATGCAGAGCGACTGCTTCAAGTGCGTCTCGACCCGCCCGGCCAACCCGGACACGCACGTTTGCGCGCTGAGTTCAGTATCGATGTCATGCGCCGCTTGCGAGTGTCTGTCTCGGATTTGAAAACGCGTAAAAAATTACTCATCGATTCCATTGTGACCCCGCTTGGGATGCAAGCCGCTACTTCGCCATCTTCGGAGAAAGACTCCAACACAGAAAAAATCTCAGGTCATGAACCATCTCTTTCGAGGCGAAAGAAAAATAAATTCCATCTATTCTTACAAAGTTTAACGGCCGTCTTCAATCGAATTGCCCCGGAGCAGGTTTCGTCAGATGCTTTCCTGGCAGCCTTGCGCTCAGAAGATTCGTTGATTCGCTTTGAAGCGGCCGATGCCCTGGCACGGAAAGGTGACCGGGAGGCGCGGCTGGCTTTCGAGAACATTTTGCAAACTGGTACGTCGCATCAACGCGCCAGCGCAGTGAGGCATCTTTATCGCTTTTCGTGGTTCACAGCTGAGCCGCTCTTCCGTCAAGCATTAAATGATGAAGATGAACGGGTGCGGGAAGCGGCGGTGTTTTCGTTGTGCAAGATGCGTGCGCCCGAAGCATACATTCTCGCGGCGGACATTTTACAAAACAGCAGTGATGCCCTCCGCTTGTCAGCAGTTTGGGGATTGGTTATCCACCCGGATCCAGCCGCTGTGCCAGTGCTGGCAGTGACTTTGCAGGTGCAGAATCCAGAAATCCGCGCGCTGACATTGGAAGTACTCGGCGCAACCGAATCCCCGGATGCCATTCCGATCGTAAAGTCGGCTTTGGATGACTCGATCCCTGAAGTGCAATATGCCGCTACACTCTCATGGGTGGAGTTGGCGCAAGAAGCTTGTTTTGCCGAATTGTCTGAATTGATCAAACGGACTCAGGGGTGGTCGCGCCGCTGGATTTTGCGAGTCTTTTTTCACGCGACTAATTACATGAGAATTGAAAGTGGTTCATCGCCTGATGCTGTTATCCTCATCCAGGCATTAGAGACCGCCCTGGGTGATGACTTGCCCGAAGCACGCCTGTCCGCCTTTCTCCCTCTGGCATGGATACGCCACCCGCTCGCGGAAAATATTCTGCTGGCGGGCTTTAGAAATGAAACTGATGGCGACACCAAAGCCCATATGCTGGCCGCGGCAGTACATCTCATGTCCCCCATGGCAAATTTGTTACTCGAGGAAGCCATGCAGAGTCAGGAACCTCTGGTCAGACAAACGGCTGAGTTTCTCACAAAACGCTAGAATGAGATCTATATCTTCGCCAATTATTATGATGCGGAGGAGAACGAATGCGCTCTGGGCGGAGGGTCGCGCCATGACGATGGAATAGGCGTTGAGTTAATTCACGTGCTTCAAGGCCAAAATCTTGTAAGGAGACCAGCATGAAAGACAATTCACTTTATCGGCTTGGCGGTATCGCTGCAATTCTTGTAGGAATTACGTATGTAATTACAGGTATTACCAACATATTTATCCCATCCAGTTTGAACGGTGTGCCCGATGCTCAGTCCCCGTTTATGTATTGGGAAGAAAGCAAGGTCTTGATACTAACGAATTGGTGGGCGACATTGATTGGGGCAGTTTTCGCGCTTGCAATGATCCCCGCTGTATCTGGAACAGTTCAGCATTTGAACGAAGGCTGGGTGCGCTGGACGAAAACTCTTGCCACTCTTGCCTTTGCAGTGGCAATACTGGATAACTACTGGTCAATTGTATACACGGATGCCAGGGCACAAGCATATATGACTGGTTCCGAGTCGATACGGTCCGAGTTAACCGTTCCCGGCGCGCCGCAATTTATCGATGTCCAAGGCTGGCTGGCACTGGGCGGGGTTGGATTATGGATCCTTGTATGCAGCTATCTTGCTTTGCGTAACAATGTATGGCCCAAGGGACTTGCTTATCTGGGGATTCTAGCTGCACTTATTTACTTTCTGGCGCTAAGCTCCTGGACGGTCCCTCCATTTCATGCTTCAGGGGCGCTTGTCATCGTTGGGGTGATAGGGGCAGTTCTTGGACCCATCTTTTTAACATGGATGGGAATCTTTTTGCGGCGCATCGGTTCATCATAAGGCTTTAACTGGAAACCGCATTGAATTCTTTTGTATTAGAAATAAAAGGAGTTCACATGACAAAGACAACTTGGTGGTTGCGTTTGGTGGGTGGATTTTATCTCCTCCTCGCATTGACAAGCCTGAGGGTCCTGTTTGTAGATCCACAAATGTTCGGCACGATGAATCCGTTCGCGGTGAATGCAGTTGCTCTCAGGGCGTTCGCTGACGCGTGGCTCATCTTTGTATTGGAGATGGGAGTCTTGGGCGTTATCATGCTTTACTACGCGCGCGACTCGTCACACAACCGAATCCTTGTGCTGACAGTATCCGTGCTGGAGCTGGTTCGCGGTGCGGGCGGCGATTTATTGTGGATGACGCGCGGATTCCCTACCGCGAACTACATCCCGTTTATGATCCTACATTTGATCATCGCAGGAACAGGTTTATATTTTCTAAAACAGGAAGCGATGAAGAAATAAGGAGAGAAAATGAGTTGGTATAACTTTTTCAAGTTCCTACATATTCTGGCGGTTGTTGTGATGGTTGGTGGAATCTTTGCGCGGCAACTGGTGCGCGGGATTGCCAAAAAGAGTGCAGATGTCAAGATAATCGAGTCGCTCACTCAAATAGCAATGCGGCTCGATCGGGCAATGGTCATTCCGGGTGGCAACCTCGTACTAGTTTTCGGCGTCATTTTGGCATTGATGCTGAAGTGGCCCATCTTTGGTTTTTTGCAGGGCGCCTCCCAAAACTGGCTGTTGGTTTCCAACATACTCCTGATCCTCACCATGATCCTCGTTGGCGCGGTATTTATTCCCTACAACAAGAGACTGGAATCCATAATCCAAACCGCGCTAGCCGAGGGGCGTGTTACCCCTGAACTGAGCGTTGCACTGGATGACAAAGTGAACAAACTGGCACATTACGCGGAGGAAGCTTTCGTCCTGATCGTTGCGGCATTAATGGTGCTAAAGCCGTTTTAGGTTATCCTTATTAAATGACCGAAACAATCATCATGACCTCCGTACATACTAAAGAATTAAGTGCAGCAACCCGTGCAGAAATTATTCAAGTTTGTATCGCGGCACATCAGGAAGAAGACTTCAAAAACCTTTTCGCCTATGTGCCTTCAGGTGGCTGGCATTTTATTGCTTACCACGCAGAGGAGTTAGTGAGTCATGCCATGGTCACCACGCGCTGGCTGCAAGTGAAGGATCAGCCATTGTTGAAAACAGCCTATGTTGATGCCGTTGCAACATTACCAACCTATCAAGGTCAAGGATATGGTAGCGCCCTCATGCGTCAACTTGCAAGTGATATTGATCGTGAATATGCTATTGCGTGTTTGGAGACAGAACGGGAGACATTCTATGAGCGCCTGGGCTGGCAAACCTGGCACGGTCCATTGGCTGGGCGAAGTGAGCAGGGATTGATCCCAACACCAGATCAGCACGGCATCATGGTTTTACAACTTTCACAAACACCGCTTCTCGATCTGGATTCAGCTTTATCGATTGAATGTCAAACGGAACGCATTTGGTAATCTGGCAAGTAGCAACAAAAATGGGTCACCTATTGCGTGACCCATTTTTGTTTCCACAACTGTGCCAACTCATTTTGCATTTGTATGTTTATCGATGGTTTTCGATATTTCAAGAAATTCATTCGCCCAACCATTGTCAATGGATGTTTCTTGAAGTGCACCGGTTGGAGCAAAAAGGAATCCCAACCGTTTCAGGTCGATTGGCTGTGAATTTCTTGCCTTATCCAATTCTTCTTCAATTTGGTGAATCACTTCTTCAATAGATAATCCGGCCCAAGCGGACGATTCAGATTCCCGCAAGAGAGAAAGTGTTTTCTCGAGCGCCAATACAAGATTATCTATTTCCATAACTTCGCCAACTCACTCAGTGATCTATAATACGGTTCGATACTGGGGATGTAATGTCTTTCATCTTTTGCATGCGGACCTAAACCGGACTGCCCCCACACGACCGCTTGACCACCGGGAGCAAATCTCGCGCTGGTGCCAGGGAGCTTCTTCCCAAGTCTCGGTATCCCCACTTCGACTTCGCCTACGGCTCCGCTCAGCGCGACTGAAGCCTGTTTGACTGCTTCGATAAGCATTTTCAACGCTGGATTATTTGTGTCACATGCCACGCCATTTTCCATCACCGTAAAACGAACTTCCAGTTCGTTCTCTGCGCAATAAGTTTCGACTTTCGACTTTAGACCTTCGACATCATCCTGTGGAATGGGACGAATCTCGACTCCAAGAATCCCCTCCCCGGCTGTGACGTTATAGATGCCAGGAGTTCCAACATTAATAAATGGAAACTTCGCTTGCGACTGCCATCCATCCGATGATTTCAACGTTAGATGTTTGGCAAAGATCTCATTCAATGCCGAACGCGCACTGATAAGTCTTTCACTCAAGTCACCTGTGCCTGCAACTCCTGAATGACCTTTCGCTCCACGTGCAATTACGTCGAAGCGCATGACGCCGCGGTTCTCCACGCAGATCTCACCGAAGAGTTCATTGCCTTTTTCGCCGGTCCGTTCGCCTGCGATAAATAATGAGGGCGTGTAGGGGCGACCCGCCATGTTTGATTCAGAACCATTGCTCGTTCCTGACGGGTCGCCCCTACTTAATTCCTTCAAAACATGTGGCGTGCCCCAGGCTTCGGCTTCACCGTTTTCTTCGTTGCCAACCAACAACAATGAAATATTTGGATAACCGCTAGAGGGATAACCGCCAGGGTTATCTCTACACATGTCTTTCATCCAAACCAAATATGTCGCGACGACGGTCTTCATATCCGCCGCACCGCGACCCCAGAGATATTCACCATCGATTCTTGGAATAAATTGTGAATCGTCCGGTTCGGGTTCGACGACATCGAAGTGACCTGTTAGTAAAATTTCACTTGTAACCGGCGCTTCGACTGCGCCTACGGCTCCGCTCTGCGCGGGAAATTTTGCATACACGGCAGGGTATTTGCCATCGAAGAATTTGACTTCGAGTCCTGCGTTGCGGAGGTAATCGTCAATCAACGAGCCTGCGCGGTGGACTTCGTCGAGGCGTTCATTCGGCGAGGCGGTGACGGATGGAATACGAATCAGTTGTTGAGCAAGGTCAAGGATTTCAGAGGCTTTATCGGGATAAGAGATTTCAATAATCGCCTGCGGGCGCGGACGGAATTGAATCGGTGCGTTTGTAGTCTGCCGCGCGGCGTCGCGCCCGCGTTGGAGGAATTCGGAAATTTTGGATGACTCTTCGTTGAGTGAACCAAATTCAGAGGCAATGCGTTCGACATCGCTCTTTACCTGGGCTTCGCGCTCGAAGTGCAGTTCTTTCAAAACCTCCATTGAAATTTCGTTGTTATCGCCCAGCTCACCTTGTAAACGCGTGCGAAATTTCTCAGCGGTGTTGTGTCCACCTTCGGACATTTCGACGAGGGGTGTGAGATCATTCCACAAGTTCAAGGCTTTGGCAAGCGGTTTGACTTCGTTGAGAGTCCACTTGAGGAAGTCGCGCATGGCAATGGGTTTGGCGGTAAATGGATTCTCTATCTCGGCGCGCAGGCTGAATTTCGCGGCGAGATTCTCGTTGACGCGGGCGCGGCTGATGTCTTCGCGGTCGTAGCGGAAGGCGCGCGCAAATTGCGGGTCCGAATAGATGCGGAGAAGCAGGAGATGCTTGAGAGTCAGATTCGCAATGTCAATATCGAGGCTGTGTCCGCCATCATCCACGCGGACTTCGACACGTCCCATGGGCAGGTTGATGCGCGCCATCAGGTTTTGCTTTTCGATCTGCAGAGCCATCTCCTCGGGTGGAGTCGCTTGACCAACAGCGAACAAGCCACGGGTATACAGATGCGTCAGTTCGTCGCTTGTGGTGGAGATGATACGTTCAACCGGATCCGCAAATGAACGGGCGCGGACGGGGGTCCAGTTGTTATTTCCAAAACGGACGCCGCGGCGTACGAGGTCATAAGAGATTTGCAGATAATAGTTGTACGAACGAGAGAGGTCGAGGAGATCGATGGCGGGCAGATTCGGGAAAGTGAGATTGCGAATCGAATCATGCTCGGTGAGGACGACGGCCGCGCGTCCACCGCGGACCTGAGCCTGCAACGGCGTCGACGCGGCGGTCGCAATAAAGAGACTTGCAAACGCGCGCAGGAGGCGACTCGCTGTGATATAAAATTCGGATTTGAATTCATCGAGATGTTGATCGCCGCGTTCGGTCGAAGTGAGGTGCATGAAGTCCCACGCAAAGAGCGGGTCGGGCAAAGACATGTTGGTGTGAATGCCAGCCGTCGCAAGCGTGTCGCCGTAGAGGTCAACACATTTTTCGAGATAGCGGCGCTTGGCGATACCCCAATTGCCAGGGATGGAATGATGACCGATGTCGGTGAGGAATAAAAGATTGCCATGCCAGTAATGCAAACGCTCACCAAAGTTGACGCCTGCGCGATGCAGCGCATTGATGAGCGAAGCTTCCATGAGACGCGCTTCATAAATCGCGCCGCGCGGATGATAGTACGGGCGCGTCGCCCACTCGACCATCCAGTGAAAGACTTCGAGCTGGCTGAATTGCGCTTGCCATTGTGGGATACATTCAGCGCGCAGATAATCCACGAAGGAATGTTGGCTGGGTCCTGCGCCAACTGTGAGCAATGGACGCAGTTCTTCGTCCAGCAGATTCCATTCCTGCTCGAAGCCATTGAGTCCACCTTGCGGTTTTTCCTTGGCGGCTTGTTCGGTTGCTAAGAGATATTTGTCGGCGAATTTTTGAGGCATAGGGATTCCTAAGGTATGAGGTGAGTTACGCGAAGTAATAAATAGGTAATGAAAGATGAGGGAGGATAGAAAGTAAAAAGTGCCTTATCCTAAAAGACGAGTTGATTTATCCCATGCCAACTTTAGTTTGAATACGAAACACTGATGACATTAATGGATAGCCAAGCATTTCCTTAGCCACAATCTCTTTCATAAACTCTGATAGTAGTCGTTCGGCAACAACAACATTTCTCTTTGTTTGACTAGAATAAAGGTCATAGTTTCCATGAAAAAGATTATTTCGAACACCGTAAATTGCCAGGGCCATCATCTTTATAATTGATATATGGTCTTTGGCATTAGCGGTCAGCAAATTATTCAATTCGTCGCTGACCTTCCTTTTATTTCGGAGTTCGATTTTCAATGATGCCAGTGTAGATAATTGCCTCTGATAATTAGTATATATACGTTGGGCTACGAAAAGGTCAACATTCTTATCGATATACTTTTCTATTGATTTTTGCTCGTTATCTCCTAAACCCTCAAAAAGTGAGTTGAAAGGAATCCAATATGAAACTAATCTATCTATACTGGCGTATTCGTTACTTGCTTTTGCACACCATCGTAATGCTAATTCAACCTTTATTTTGATTGACGCAGGTTTAATACGAAATTCTGTAACCAATTTCTCCAAAATAGACCACCCAGTTTTATGAACTAAGGTTGTAAGGTTTCGACTTCCTGCAAATTTATTGCGCTCAACCAAAAGGTTGTATAACCCATCTAAAGACCGAGCAGAATATTTAGGTTCAAATTCAACACTATCCAACAAAACATTAGCCATCAATAATTTACAAGGATTATTCAGCAATAAATAAAGCGTATTGACAAAAAGGTCTGACTCGGAAGTTACTATTTGGGTAATATCTACTTGGCTCAATCCGGAATTCCATTCTATTTTTGGAATGCTATATTTTACAAGAACACAGTTTTTTAAGTCCAGACCTTCGTAATTAACATCGCGCTTCTCCACAGATACTGTAATTCCTTTATACGACTCTTGAAGCCCAATACCAGAAAAATAATAAGCAAACTCCAACTTATGTTCCATGAAAACCTCCATAGGGATTGGCCCTTTGAACAACTTTCAGTTTTTATTCCATATTCCTATATTTTCAAACTCTCCAATCCTTCCATCAATCTCTTGAACGCGCCTTCGGTTCGTTCGGCGGGTGTGGCGTAGGAGGAAAATATTCTCAACGGATGCTTCGCAAAACGGATGCACAGATGAAATCCCATTGGCACAATCCGCGCATCCGCTCCCATCCGTTGAGTATCTGCGGTTCTCACTTTCCACTTTCTACTTCTTCAAACTTTCCAAACCTTCCATCAACCTCTTGAACGCACCTTCGGTTCGTTCGGCGGGCGTGGCATATGAGAAGCGGACCCAGTCATTGCCGAAGGGCGAGAAGAACGCGCCCGGGACAATCGCGACGCCGTGATTTTCGGCAAGATATCCTCCGAGGGGTTCGCTGTCGTTCCAACCCTTGGCTTTGATAAAGTCTGCGACGTTAATGAAGGCGTAATAGCCTTTACCGATGATGTGTTGGAATTCATTTCGCAGTAATAAAGCTCTCAAAGCTACACGACTTGCATTGGTAGGTTCTATGATTGTTTTCGCGGCTTCATCGAATCCCATTTCGTAGGCAGCCATGGCGACAGCCAGCGAAAAGAACGATGGAATGACTCCATGTGAAGCGCGCGCTAAAATAAATTTGACAACGGCCTCGTCCGCGATCAAGTGACAGTTGCGGATGTTGGAACCACCGAGTGATTTTGTAATGCCATCGAGAAACATGATCCGCTTGCGTTCTTCGGGGGTGAAGAATTTGAGGAAGGAATTCAAGTCCATTGGGGATTCGTCGGTGACGTAGTGATACATCCAATCGAAGAGCACGAACGCGACACCCGCTTCCAACGCGGCTTTGGCAAGCGAGACTTGTTTCTCAACAGCGATGGTCATACCTGTGGGGTTATCGGGATTGGTGATGACGAGGCCCGCGATCTTGCGTCCCTTTGATTCAGCGAACTTCACGCTTTCACGAATCGCATCTTCAGAATATGCCCAGCCCTCTACAGGATCACCGGGAGCCCAAAGGACATTTGCACCGACTCCGTACGGTCCCCAGTTGTAGGAAATCCACGGGACACGCGAGACCATGATGAGGTCACCTTGGCGTCCATATCCCAGCGCGAGCATGGCTTGATAGGCTTTGACCAATGCATCGCGTCCACCTGCGGTTCCGAGTACATTGGCTGGTCCCCAACCGGAGGAGGAGTCCAATTTCCAATATTGTTCGATCACGGCTTTGCGATAAGCTTCCGTGCCAAAAGGCATATCATAGGAAGTCCCATGTTCGATTTGAAGTTGCGCGGCGCGCTCCAATACTGCCCTTGGAGTTCCAGGCAGGGACGCGCCTCCGTCACCTTGTGAGGCGTCGAAGATTTTCGCATCGGGATTCTTTTCCTTGTACACCTTCAATGATTTGTTAATGAGGAACATACGCGAAGGAGGGATGTCCACCAATTGTTTGAGGTGGTCGCTGACAGGGATGAGATACTTCTCGTCAACGGCGAGGACGGGGGTGGTATTGGAAATCATGGTTGCTCCTTGACCCCCTCCCTGCCTCCCAAATACGACGAACTCCAGTCGTATTTGGGGGAGGTGCCCGCTAGGGCGGTGGGGGTAAAAATAACGCCCCGAATGTCGGGGCGTTTGGTGTAGCTAGTGAGTATGAACTTGTTCCTGTTCATCTGACAACCACCAACGTCTCGTCACTGGATGAGTGACAGTATTATTAGCATTGGTGTTGGTATCCAGGGTGAACATTGGCGGCAAGGATACCACTGCGATATATAAGCGTCAAGCAAGAATTAATGCATGTGACCGCTCATTTTACGTTCCACATCAGGATCAGTTTCCCCGCGCGCTTTGATATTCCACCTGCTGATAATAAGTCTCCACAAAGTCTTAAAAAATAATTGAATGTCAGAGGTTTTTGAACGCCTCTGTTGATATGCCAGTTCCAAATCCTGATTCAAAGCCGGGTCACTTGTGCGACTTGGAGTCCACATTCTCCCCAGCTTGAGTACAGCGTGATTGAACAATCCCGGTTTGGATTTGAAATACTGTTGCCAGATGGGGTCCTGCATATCAACAACACTTAATTCCATGGGACGCGGTCCAATCAATGTCATGTCACCTGATAGGAGATTGATCAACATGGGCAGATGGTCAAGAGAGTAATTGCGAATGAACCTGCCTGTTCGCGTCAACCTTTGCTCCGTGCTGAGATGAGACACATCAACAAACATCGTGCGAAAACGAAGAAGCTGAAAGTTGATACCATTTTGCCCAACCATCGACGGCTTGTACAAAACAGGTCCTGCTGAACCAGCCTTGATCAGAACAGCAATAAACAGGATGAGTGGCGAAGAAATTATCAGGCACAAAACTGCAAACAGGATATCGAGCGACCTTCTCATGGCACAACCGCTCCGTTACCTGCCTGCATTTGCAGTTTGAGTCTGTGGTCGTACATCCCGTTTGAGGAACAAAATAAAGCCGATCAACCTCAATCCCGCACTCAACCACAACGCGCCGCTGAGATCGATGTAATTTGCAAGCCATGTCCCGAACAACGGAGCCAGGATCATGGAAAAATACTGCATGGATTGTGCCAGCGAAACAAATGTTGCACCGTACTCGGCAGGCACGGTTTTCATCAATTCATCAAAGAATACCAGATCAAGTCCGCTTTGAAAAAGACCTACGAGACCTGCATTGAGGATGATCAACTCCACACGCATGGTGGATGCGGCAAACGCAGGGTGAATGATCATGCCGAAAGTGGTTGCAAGCAACACAAAACGCCCGCCATATTTGCGCGAAAGCCGAGGCCACATGAAGTAACCCACCAACATCACCAGATTCATCGTCATGTTGATCGTACCGATCTGGCTGTCGGTCGCGTGAACTTCACGCACGTAATACAACGGTATGACAGGCAGACTTAACATCAATGCCGAAAAATATACAAACCGTTTCGATGCAAAGGAAACAAAGGCAGGGTTCGCACGCAGGAGCGTAATATAGTTCTTGATTCGGTCTTTTGACGAGTCACTTGTCACAAGCGGGGGCGGAGTTTGGTCCGGGATTTGAATCTGATTTGAAAAATAATAACTTAAGAAACCACCCAACGATAAAACCAGAAACATGATCGCGTAATTCACGGGGAAGTCAATCAAGTCAATGACGCGTGTAACAATGAAAGTCCCGACCACACCCGTGATTCCAAAGATCGCCCAACGCCGGCTCAATAAAGCATAACGTCCATCCGGTCCAGCCACCGCGTTCATCACAACCGAAAAAGCCACCGCTAATGCAGTCTGTGGCAGGGTCGCAAATGCCCAGATCACCAGCGTAGCAATGATGAGATACTTCTCCTCAACGAACAAGGTCAAAATCCCCGTCAGGGCAAAACACATGATCACCATCAAACGCGAGAGCCCATACCAAAAAACGATATTCTTCCGCGTCTGCAAAAATCTCCCCACAAAAATAGCCAATAGCAATCCAGTCATACCGGGCATCGAAGAAAGCAAACCCACCTGAAAGTTGGTTGCTCCAAGGCGCGTAAGGAACACCGGCAGATACGGCGCAGAGATATTCGAGATGCTCACGCCAACGCCGTCAATTTGCACGTTGCGAAAATTACGTTTTTGGATCTGGAGTTGTTCTTCAGTGGGTGGATTCATGAATGGATTCCCGGTCAACGTCTGGATTATAACCCTGAGGTAAAATCAGCGGATGATAGAAATTCGCCGCATCCGCTTCGCGCCGGACGAGTGGGCTGTTGCAAAACGATTGATCTACCGCGTCGCCCATGCCATTTTCAACGAAACGCGCCCACTTGAGGAGATGATCGCACATTACGACTCACGCGGCACGCTGGATGATATGGAAGATATACAAAAAAATTATTTCGAGAACGGCGGAGCATTTTTAGTGACAACCGAAAACGACCAGATCATCGGCACCGGCGCCATCCGCAAACTGGATGATGATATGTGTGAACTCAAACGTTTGTGGCTGTTGACCGAATATCATGGTCGCGGCCTGGGATATCGCATGATGCAGGAATTGCTAACGATTGCGAGGGAGCGCGGCTACAAACGCATGCGGCTGGAAACGGATGCCGTGACACAAAGCCGGGCAGTGGAATTTTACAAGCGCATTGGCTTTCATGAAATCCCGATCCCTAACGCAAGCCCCGACGAGGATATCATGATGGAAATGGCGTTATAAGATTTCCTGCTATCAATCACCATTGTTGCGATATGAATGTCGCCTTACCTTATAACCACACCATCTTCAACCACTCAGGCAACTGATCCACCAATCTTTTCATGATCGCTTTCGTTCGGTCTTGAAAGATCTCAATATTTCCGTACGCCTCCCCACCTGCTTCACTCACAACATCACTCACCACGCGCAGAATTAACAAGCGCGCGTTATTTTTTTGCGCGACCCAAGCCAGCGACGCAGATTCCCAATCCGCAGCGATGGCGCCGTGTGCTTTGAGCAAGGGAATCTTATCAGGTGGCAAGTCACTATCGGCGGAGGCCATGGTCCCGCGTCGGGCAGGAAAAGGATAGGGTTCAGCGAGCCAGCCCAGGTCGAGGGAGGAGGCGTAGTAGTCCGAGATGTCCAAATCTCCCATCAGGTCCACGATATCGTACATAAAGGTCCGCTCTACGAGAATCAAATCCGCCTGATTCACAACTCCCGCGAAACCTCCACACGTTCCCAGGTTGATCACGAGGTCGGGAGAATAATTATCCAGGATATGCTGAAGCGCGCCAGCTGAGGCAGTTTTCCCCAACCGGTGTGAAAGAATCTAATTGGTAATTCATTGATCGGCATCAGAAAACATTCTCCGTATGGATAGCTTTCGATCTTAGCGGCAGAAAATAAAGGTGTAACACCTTCCCATTCAGCATTGGCAGAGGTGATAACAACAATTTTCATATGGAGACCCTCTGGACTTTCATAAAAATTACATATCAGATTGGATTCGTCAATTTCCTGATGTATAATCTTGCCATGCCTGAATGGATTGGAAAGACGATTGGCAAAGTTCGAATTGATAAATACCTGGCGCGCGGGGGGATGGCTGAGGTGTACTTAGGCTCGCATCTTTCGCTGGACCGTCCTGTTGCAGTTAAAGTTTTACATAGTTATATTGAAGAAGACCCGGGCCTCATGGCGCGGTTCCAACGCGAGGCCAAGGTGGTGGCGGCGCTGCGTCATCCCAACATCGTACAAATCTTTGATTTCGATGCAACCGAGGGTCACCCTTATATTGTAATGGAATATTTAAAGGGTCCGACGCTCTCTACTTACTTACGGAATCTACATGACCGCAACGAGAGAATTCCGCATCATCAAGTGGCGCGTCTGCTCAAGGCACTGACAGCCGCACTTGATTATGCTCACGGACAAGGTGTCATTCATCGTGACATCAAACCCGGCAATGTGATGTTACACGGCAAAGCAGACGAGATCGCGCTTGATCAACCTATAACCAATGATGTTGAAGCGGTTCTGACGGACTTCGGGCTGGTGCGCATCGAGCATGCGGCTTCGCAAACAGCATCCGGCATGATAAGCGGGACACCTTCCTACATGTCGCCTGAACAAGCGCGCGGCGATAAGACAGATGCACGCACAGATATATATTCGCTGGGCGTTGTGTTATATGAAATGCTGGCGGGCCGCGTCCCGTTTGAGGCTGATACCACCATGTCTGTATTGTATATGCAGATCAATGAACCGCCTCCGCCCATTGAGGGAATCTCCCCCGAAGTACAAGCAGTGATGAACCGCGCGCTTGCAAAAAATCCGAATGACCGCTACCAGACGTGCCGTGAGATGGCTCTTGATTTTTTCCTCGCGCTTGGTATGAACGCAGAAGCCGAAACCATCATCCAGACCCTGCCAGCGGATAGCCCGCGTCGTACGGTGACTGTTGAGAACAAACCGCAGACTGCCCGAAAAAAACCTATCTGGATTGGCGCGGGAATATTTTCATTCATCTGCCTGCTCGCCCTTGCAATTGGAGCGTATCGACTTATAACCGCCGCATCAATTTCCCCTAGTTCAAGTGCAACCCCGGAACCAGATAGCACCAGCCCGATAACAGATACACCGCCATCCGAAGTCATAACGCTACCCAGCGCGGAAGGTATGGTAGAGATACCGTCAGACACCTATGAAGTCGGCACAACACCGGCGGATGAATATCACAGCGCGCCAACAACCATCACACTGCCAAATTTCTGGATTGACAAATACCAGGTAACAAATGCACAATATCAGCAGTATCTCAATGAGAAGACTGGTAGTCCAACTCCGGAGGTTCCAGGCGAAGATAACCAGCCTGTCAGAGGAGTTACCTGGGATCAGGCTGTTGCATATTGTGGATGGGCAAAAAAGAGCCTGCCACTCGAAGCAGAATGGGAGGCGGCGGGCCGCGGGTCCGGCGCCAGTCCGCAGTTGTATCCCTGGGGCAACGATGACACGGATGGCGGGAACACCTTTAGCATGCCCGATCAAGATACATATGCAGTCGGATCCTATTTTTTTAACGAGAGTCCTTTTGGGGTGTTTGATATGGTTGGCAATGTATGGGAATGGGTCGGGGAACCATATGGCGCTGTACAAGATGGCTATAAGATTTTACGAGGCGGGCGTTTTGGAATACCGCAAGATTTGGCATATCGACTGCTTATTGTGCCTGATGACCCGCGCTATATTAAATTCGCTGGTTTTCGCTGCGCGGCCGACCGGGTTCAGTAAAGGAGCAAGACTATGAGTAAATCACGCATTTCCCTCTCCAATTGGGTGATCCCCGTCCTACTGCTTGTGTTAATCACAGCCGGATGCGCGGGTCAGCCTGTCTCAGCGCCATCAGCGGCACCTGAAACCACGCCTACCGCAGTAACGGTTGAGAACACACCAATACCTGTGCCCGTAGCAGATATAAATTTGCTATATCAGGATGACTTCACAAATCCCGCCACTGGCTGGCCTGAAGAAAAGTTTGACAATTATTTCATCGGTTATCATGAACCTGAGTTTTATCACGTCGAAATCACGAGTCCCAATTACAAGACCACGGTCTTTGAACCTGAAAAACAAAGTTTCAGCGATGCCACCATCGAAGTGAAAGTTCTTACCAATACCGGCAAGACCTCCGAAACCGGCGATTTTAGTTATGGTCCCGTGTTCCGCCGCTCCGGCGACCAGTATTATGCCT